>WNFD01000012.1_pt1 | contig 186757 bp, 171 predicted proteins | sample 5400491 | NCBI WGS metagenome assembly WNFD01 (sample SAMN13153343, study PRJNA577476) | soil metagenome | isolation source: 120 cm saprolite under Douglas fir tree site 2 hole 2 replicate 2 | place: USA:California | collected 2015-04-18 | reverse complement strand
GCTCTGCCGCGCACTGATCCATCAGCCGGCGCTGTTGATGCTCGACGAGCCGTTCGCCGCGCTCGACGCCTTCACGCGCGAGGAATTGTGGTGCGTGCTGCGCGACTTGTGGCAGAAGCTCGGGTTCACCGTGATCCTGGTCACGCATGACCTGCGCGAGGCGGCGTTCCTCGCCGACAACATTCATGTCATGAGCGCGCGACCCGGACACATCGTCATGACCAAGACGGTCGATTTGCCGCGCCCGCGCGACCTCGACATCTGCTTCGAGCCGCATTTCACCGCCATCGTACACGAGCTGCGGGCCAAAATCGCGGAGGTGCGCAAGCCATGAGCTCCACGTTGGAAAAACTGTCGCCCTGGCTGTTCACCCTCGGCATTTTCGTGCTCTGGGAGCTCGTCTGCCGCATTTTCAAGGTCGATACCTTCGTGCTCCCGGCGCCGTCGCAGATATTTCAAGCCGTCGGCCAGTACTGGCTGCCGCTCGCCAAGAACGCTTTCGTCACGCTGTGGACGACGCTTGCCGGTTTTGCCCTTGCCGTCGCCTTCGGCATCGTGCTCGGCATCATCGTGGGCTGGTCGCGCACGATCTATCGCGGCCTCTATCCCGTGATGATCGGCTTCAACTCGATCCCCAAGGTGGCAGTGGTGCCGATCCTGATCATCTGGTTCGGCATCGGCATCGTGCCCGCGGTGCTCACCGCCTTTCTGATCTCGTTCTTTCCGATCGTGGTGAACGTGGCGACCGGGCTCGCGAGCATGGAACCGGAGCTCGAGGACGTGCTGCGCGCGCTCGGGGCCAAGAAGCTCGACATCATGCTCAAAGTCGGGATTCCACGCACCCAGCCCTATCTGTTCGGTTCCCTCAAAGTCGCCATCACGCTCGCCTTCGTCGGCGCCGTGATGTCCGAGACCATCGGCGCCAATTCCGGGCTCGGTCATCTGATGGTGCAGGCCGGATCGAACTTCCAGATGCCGCTCGTCTTCGCGTGCCTGCTCGGCCTCGCGGTCGAGGGCATCGTGATGTACGCCGTGTTCGCCTATGTCGAGGCCTATTTCACGGGTTGGGCCTTCCGCTCGTCCATGAGCGCGGCCGCCTGAGCGTGCCGCTCGGTTCGCTCGAGCCGCCGCGACTACTTCTTCAGTCGATAGCCGGTCTTGAAGGTCAACCACACGATCGCCAGGCAGACGGCGAGGAAGAGGACCGTCATCGCCAAGCTCAAGGCTACGCTCACGTCGGCGGTCTCGAAGAAGCTCCAGCGGAAGCCGCTGATGAGATAGACCACCGGATTGCACAAGGCGACCGTCTGCCAAACCGGAGGCAACACGTTGATGGAATAAAACGTGCCGCCAAGAAAGGTCAGCGGCGTGATGATCAAGAGCGGCACGACTTGCAGCTTTTCGAATCCGTCGGCCCAGAGCCCGAGGATGAAGCCGAACAGGCTGAAGCTCACGGCGGTCAGCACGAGGAATGCAATCATCCACACCGGGTGGGCGATCCGCAGCGGGATCAGCAGCCCCGACGTTGCCAGCACGACCAGCCCGAGGATGATGGATTTGGTGGCGGCGGCCCCCACATATCCGATGACGATCTCGAGATAGGAAATCGGCGCCGACAGGATTTCGTAGATCGTTCCCGTGAACCTGGGAAAGTAGATGCCGAAGGACGCGTTCATGACGCTCTGGGTCAGCAGCATCAGCATGATCAGTCCGGGCACGATGAAAGCGCCGTAAGCGACGCCCTCGATCTCGGTGATGCGCGAGCCGATCGCCGCGCCGAAGACCACGAAATAGAGCGACGTGGAAACCACCGGCGACACGATGCTCTGCAGCAGCGTGCGTCCGGTGCGCGCCATCTCGAAGAGGTAGATTGCTCGCACGCCCCTGAGATTCATCGCCGTTGCCTCACCAAGTCGACGAAGATGTCTTCCAACGAGCTTTGCGTCGTGTGCAGGTCGCGGAACCGGATGCCCGCGAGATTGAGATCCTTGAGCAAGGCGGTGATGCCGGTGCGCTCGCCTTGCGTGTCGTAGGTGTAGATGATTTCGCTGCCGCCGGCCGCGAGCGTGAGCCGATGCGCGGCGAGCGCGTCCGGCAAAGCGTCGAGCCGCTTTTGCAGATGCAGCGTCAATTGCTTCTTGCCGAGCTTGCGCATCAGCTCGACCTTGTCCTCGACCAGAATGATTTTCCCCCTGTGCATCACGCCGATGCGATCGGCCATTTCTTCGGCCTCTTCGATATAGTGCGTGGTCAGGATGATGGTCACGCCCTCGGCGCGCAGAGCACGCACGATGTCCCACATGTCCTTGCGCAGTTCGACGTCGACGCCGGCCGTCGGTTCGTCGAGGAAGAGGATCTGCGGCTCGTGCGAGAGCGCCTTGGCGATCAGCACCCGGCGTTTCATTCCGCCGGACAGCGTCATGATCTTGCTGTCCTTGCGGTCCCACAGGGACAGCTCCTTGAGCACCTTTGCGATGTAGTCGGGATTGCGCGGTTTGCCGAACAGTCCGCGGCTGAAGGACACCGTTGCCCAGACCGTTTCGAACGCGTCGGTCGTCAGCTCCTGCGGGACGAGACCGATCATCGATCGAGTCACGCGGTAATCTCTGCCGATGTCGTGACCGGCGACCGAGACCGTGCCTTCGGTCAAGGTCACGATTCCGCAAATGATGCTGATCAGCGTCGTCTTGCCGGCGCCGTTCGGGCCCAGCAGCGCAAAAATCTCGCCACGGCGAATATCGAGGTTGACGCGCTCCAGAGCCCGCAAGCCGGAGGCGTAAGTCTTCGAAACGTTTGAGACCGAAATGATCGGCTGCATGGTAAAACAACGCTCACTGACGGCGACCGCCGACGCAGCAGCGTGTATAAGGCCGAATGTGGCGGATGGAGGGAATCGGCCGGCAGCAACAGAACGCGTTGGTTTTTGCCTGCTAGCGCTTCGTGCGCGCCCGCATGTCCTCGATCGCGGCCAGCACCCGTTCCGGCGTGGCCGGCGCGTCGAGACGAGGCGCCAGCCGATGGTCGGCGAGGCTCGCGATGGCGTCCCTTATGGCGAGCCACACGGAGATCGCCAGCATCAGCGGCGGCTCGCCGATCGCCTTGGAGCGGAAGATCGTCGCGGCGCGGTTCGGCGCATCCTCGAGCATCCGCGTATTGAAGATCGGCGGCACGTCGCGGCTGCCGGGAATTTTGTAGGTCGATGGGCCATGGGTCCGCAGGCGGCCTTCGCCGTCCCACCACAATTCCTCGGTCGTGAGCCAGCCCATGCCCTGGACGAATGCCCCCTCGATCTGGCCGAGGTCGATCGCCGGATTGAGCGAGCGACCGCAATCCTGGACGAGCTCGGCGCGCAGCACGCGTGATTCGCCGGTCAGCGTATCGATCGCGACCTCGGCGGCGGCCGCGCCGTAGACGAAGTAGTAGAACGGCCGCCCCGTATTGGTGGCGAAATCCCAGTGAATCTCGGGCGTGCGGTAGAAGCCCGCCGCCGACAACGATACCCGTTTCTCCCACGACAGCGCCGCAAGCTCGGCGAAGGACAGACTGCGATTTCCGGCATAGATGCGGTTCGAGTCGAACACGATCTCGTCCGTCGGCACCGCGAAGTGATCCGCCGCCACCTCGGTCATCCGCGCCTTGATCTGCTGACAGGCATGAAGCGCGGCCATGCCATTGAGATCGGAGCCCGAGGATGCGGCCGTGGCCGACGTGTTCGGCACCTTCGCCGTGCTGGTCGCGGACACCCGGATGTGATCGACGTCGATCTCAAACACCTCAGCGACCACCTGCGCCACCTTGATGAACAGCCCCTGCCCCATCTCGGTGCCGCCGTGGTTGAGCACCACGCTGCCGTCGGTATAAACGTGAACGAGCGCGCCCGCCTGGTTGAGCGCCGGGCGGTTGAACGAGATGCCGAATTTGACCGGCATGGTGGCAAGGCCTTTTTTCACCGCCGGGCTCAGGGCATTGAAATTCACGATGTCGCGCCGCCAGGCGGCGAGGTCGACGGTGCGGTCGAGCTCGTCGACGACACGCTCGATGATGTTATCCTCGACCGTCATGCCGTAAGGAGTGACGTCGTTGCGGCCGATGCCGTAGAAGTTTCGCCGCCGTACGGTATGAACGGGGAAGCCGAGTCGACGCGCGATAGCCTCGATGACCGTCTCGATCGCAAGCATGCCCTGCGGCCCGCCATAGCCCCGGAACGCGGTATTCGACACGGTGTTGGTCTTGCACGGCAGGCCGCGGAAGCGGACGTTGGGAAGAAAGTAGCAATTGTCGGCGTGGCACAGCGCGCGCGTCAGCACGGCCGGCGTATGGTCGGCCACGTTGCCGCCGTCGGCGGCGAGCGTGAGGTCGAGCGCGAGGATATGGCCGTCGGCGTCGAAGCCGACTTCGTAGCGAATCAAGAACGGATGGCGCTTGCCGGTGGCGCGCATGTCGTCATCGCGCGGCAGTCGCAATTTCACCGGCCGCCGTGCCTTCCAGGCGAGCACGGCGGCGATGCCGGCGATGATGGTCGCCTGACTCTCCTTGCCGCCGAACGCGCCGCCCATCCGCCGCACCTCGACCGTGACGGCGTTGAAGGGCAGGCCGAGAAGATGTGCGACGCCGCGCTGAACTTCGGTCGGGTGCTGGGTCGAGCTCCACACATGCATGTCGGAAGCCTCGCCCGGGGTCGCGAGCGCGATCTGCCCTTCGAGATAGAAATGATCCTGACCGCCGCAGCGCAATTCGCCGGCAAGGCGGTGCGGCGCGCGCGCGAGCGCTTCCTCGACCTCCCCGCGAACCATGATTTGCGGCGGCGAAACGTAACTCTCGCGCGCCATCGCTTCTTCGATCGTCAGCACCGGGGCGAGCGGCTCGTAGTCAATCGCGGCGAGCTTTGCCGCCGCGCGCGCGCGATCGAGCGTCGTCGCCGCAATCGCCGCCACCGGCTGCCCGTCGTATTCGACCACGTCCGCGGCCAATGCCGGCTCATCGCTGCGCATCGGCGCGATGTCGTTCTTGCCGGGAATGTCGGCGGCGGTGATCGCGGCGAGCACGCCCGGGGCGGCGAGGGCGGCGGAGAGATCGATGCGGCGGATACGGGCATGCGCATGCGGACTCAGCACCAGGGCCGCTTCCAGCGTTCCCGATACGATCGGAACATCATCGAGGTAGCGCGCCGCGCCGGTGACATGGGCGACGGCGCTGTCGTGGCCCACCGCAGCGTGGACCGCGCCGCGAATTCGTGCCGTGACGTCGCTCATAGCGCCTCCACCCGCATGGGCTCCGCCAAAGACGTTTCGAGCTGGAAGCGGCGCAACAGGCCCGCCGCCGCGCGCAAGCGATAAGCCGCTCCGCCGCGGTGGTCCGCGATCGGCGTGAAGTCGCGCGCCAGCAAGGCATCGATGTCGGCGAGCCAGGCCGGCGCCCATGGCCGGCCCTTCACCGGGCCTTCGAGGCTGCGCGCCCGCATCGCGCGCGCCGCCAAGCCCCCAAAGGCCGCCCGCAGCTCTGCGACCTTCCCGCCGCGCCGCTCGAGCCGGAAGGCGGCGACCACGGTCGAGATATCCTGGTCGAAGCGTTTGCAAACTTTGTAGGCCGCAAAGTCCTGGCCCGCGGCGAGCAAGGGAATGCGGATCGCGGCGATGACCTCGCCCGCCGCGAGCGCGCTCTTGCGATAGCCGGTGACGAATGATTCCACCGGCAGCACGCGCTGCCCCGTGCGCGAGGCGAGCGTGACCGTGGCGTCGAGCGCGATCAGGCAGGGAATGGTGTCCCCGATCGGGGAAGCCGTCGCCAGATTGCCGGCAATCGTTCCGAGATTGCGAATTTGCCGCGAACCGATGCGGCGGACGAGGGCGCCGAAGGATGGAAAGTGCCGATCGAGATAGGGCAAAGCATCGGTGTACGTGACCGCGCCGCCGATCTCGATCGCGTCGGCCGCCGGCGTGATCCGCCGCAACTCGTCAACGGCCTCGAGCGAGATCACGAGCGGCAGCGCCTCGCGGTCCTTGCTGACGCGCAGCCCGAGATCGGTGCCGCCCGCGAGCAGGATTGCGTCCGGAACCTGCGCCATCGCGGCAAAGAGGGCGGCGAGCGACCGCGGCGCGAGAAACGTCTGTGCGCCGTAATGGTAGTCCACGCCTACCGGCAGCGCCGACAAAGCATCAGCGAGCGCGGGCAATTCGGCAACGAAGCGATCGGCCGGTCCGTGCGCAACGCGCCGGCAAGCCGCCGCGATCGGCCGGTAACCGGTGCAGCGGCAGAGGTTGCCGGCGAGCGCTTCATGCACGATCGCGGTGTCGGCCGGCTCGCCGCCGTGGTGGAAGGCGAACATCGCCATCACGAAGCCCGGCGTGCAGAAGCCGCACTGGGTGGCGTCGGCATCGACGAGCGCCTGTTGCACCGGATGGAGCGCCCCGTCCGGGCCCGCCAAACCCTCGACCGTGAGAACCGCGCAATTGTCGATCTGCGGCAGCATCATCAGGCAGGAATTCACCGCGCGGAGCTGCAACGATCCGTCGACGCGTCGACCGAGGACGATGGTGCAGGCGCCGCAATCGCCCTCCGCGCAACCTTCCTTGGTTCCGGTGAGATGCGCGCGGGTGCGAAGCCAGTCGAGCACCGTCATGCTCGGCGGGGCGCCATCCTCGCTGCATGGCGTTCCGTTCAACAGGAAGCGCACCGCACTCATGCTCGCCTCGTCCCGCCATGGGGGCGGCAACCCCAGCATGCTAGAGCATGTTTCTTTCCGCTTGAAGACAGCCGCCCCCCGCGCGTGGAGAAGACCGCCTCTTGCGCATGCGCTGATTCGATCTAGCCGGAATGCGCTGTACAATGACGACCAGGACTTTTGCTATACCATCCGCGCGGCGCCAAGGCACCGGCCGCCACGCCGACCGGTACTGAAGGACTCATGATGGCCAAGCGGTTCTGGGCGGAGCTCAAGTCGAGCGAATTTGCCGGGCTCGACCCCAACGCCACGGTCGCGATCCTGCCGGTCGCCTCGACCGAGCAGCATGGCCCGCATCTTCCGGTCATGACCGATACCGCGATCGCCGAGGGCCTGATCAAGACCGTGCTGGCGCGCCTGCCTGGCGATCTGCACGTGCTGTTGCTTCCCACCCAGACGATCGGAAAGTCCGATGAGCATCTGCGCTCCGGCGGCACCATCACCCATTCGGCCGACAATCTCGTTCGCAGCTGGTTCGAGATCGGCGAAGGCGTGCACCGCGCCGGCTTGCGCAAGATGGTGATTGCCAATTCGCACGGCGGCAATACCGATGTGGTCGGCATCGTAACGCGCGATTTGCGCGTACGGCTCGGCATGCTGGCCGTCGCGATACAGTGGCACCGCTTCGGTCTGCCTACAGCTCTCTATTCCGCCTTCGATGTGAGCCATGGCATTCACGCCGGCGACATCGAGACCTCGTTGATGCTTCATTTCCGGCCCGACCTCGTCGACATGACCAAGGCGAAGCTGTTCCCGTCGAAGGCCGCCGAGATGGAGAAGGGCTACAAGCATCTGCGCCCGGCGGACCAGCACGGCTTCGGATGGATTGCGCAGGACATCAATCCCGACGGAGCCGTGGGCGACGCGTCGGCGGCCACCGCGGAGAAAGGCCGTCTAACCGCAGAGCATCAGGCCGATGGCTTCATCGCCTTGCTGCGCGATGTGGCGCGCTTTCCGTTGAGCGAGCTGGCGTAGTCAGCGCTTCACCGCCTCGCGCCAATCCATGCGGCCGGTGCTGGCAAGCAGCGCCGCGACGTCGACGGTCTCCTCGCCCGGAACGCGAATGCGCTTGAACGTCATTTCGGCCGCGGCGAGCGGCTTGGTCGCGTCGAGTCCCATCTTGGCGCCGACCCCGTCGCGGGTCGAGGGATCGAGCTTCGAACCCTGGCTCTCCGGCACGACCACGAGATCGCGGTCGGCCTGGAAACGGGTCGCCACCGCCCATTCGACCTCGGCGGCATTATGGATGTCGACATCCTCGTCCACGACGATCACGTGCTTCACGTCGTAGTGCCCGGCAAAGGCGCCGAGCATGATGTTCTTGGCCTCGCCCTCCTGGCGCTTGCGAATCTGGACGTGGAGGTGATAGCGGCATGCGCCGCCACGGGAGAGATGCACGTCGCGAACGTTGGGAAAGGACCGCTGCAGGTGCGCCAGCAGGGTCGCTTCGCGCGGGATCGCGCCCAGCAACAGGTGCTCCAGACCGCCGCCGACGATGGTGTGGAAGATCGCGTCCTTGCGGTGCGTGACCGCGTCGATCTCCATCACGTGCCGGTCGGCGCGCTCGCCGTAATATTGCGGGAATTCGCCGAACGGTCCTTCGGGCTCGCGCACGCCGGGCAGCAAGCGGCCCTCGATCACGATCTCGGCCTCCGCCGGCACCCGCAAGTCGCTGGTCAGGCATTTGACCACGGACAGCGGCCGCCGATGCAGCGCACCGGCAATCTCCAACTCGTCGACGTCGATCGGAGCGATGGCTTGAGACGCGAGCAGGGTGAGCGGGTCGATCCCCACGACGATGGCCGCTTCGAGCGCCCGTCCCCCCTGCTCCGCCATCTCGAAGAACATGTGGGCATGGCGCGGCAAAAGCAGCACGCCGAGCCGGTTGGGCCCATGCAATTGGCAGCGGTGGATGGAAACGTTCTGCTTTCCCGTGCGCGGGTTGCGGGTGATCATCAGCCCGGCCGAGACATAAGGGCCGCCGTCGTGCTCGTTGTGGGTGGGGAGCGGAAGCAGCCGCTCGAGATCCACGTGCCGATGGACCACCTCGTGCGCCGGCGCCGAGGCCGTCTCCCGCCAGGGGATCGGATCCCGCGCGGCCTCTTGAAAGCGGGCAAGAACCTCCCCCGGCTCGACCCCCATGGCCTCGGCCATCCAGCCGCGGTCGGAAATCAGCCCCGAGACGATCGGAATCGAATGTCCGCCGGGGCGTGGAAATACAGTGGCGCGCAATCCGTCGAGACGCTTGGCGATGGCCGCCAGGTCGAAGCGCAGGCCAATGCCCGGCTTGACCACCACCAGCCGATCGCGCGCCGCGAGATGATCGAGCCAGTCCCGCAGCGAACGGACCGGCAGCGGCCTGTTGTCGCCGTGGGTGCGCGCCGGCTCGAGGTCGTCGGCCGGTTGGAGCGACGTGCGAATTTGGGTCATACTCATCTCGATGCCAACGCCTGTGCGCAGATGTACCATTGCCGAGCGGCGGGGCCAACTCAGGCCGGCGGCTGTCGTTCGCTGCGGGAGGGCTGCCGCGATGGACGCGGCGCCCGATGGAGCTAACCGGTCGACCGAGCCGGGAGGCCGCCGAGATGCTTGATCTCGGCTCGAGCTTCCTCGCCAGCGTCGCGCGCGACGCGGACGCGCTCGCGATCGTCGACGGCGATGTCCATCTCGCTTACAGCGCTTGGTACGAAAAAATTTCGGCGCTCGTTGCCGGCTTCGACGCGCTCGGACTCGAAGCTGGCGACCATCTCGTGACGGTGCTGCAGAATCGCTGGCAAGCGGCGACGATCCATTGGGCGTGCCAATTCGCCGGCATCATCGTCACCCCGCTCAATTGGCGCTGCAGCGCACATGAGCTGGATTTCTGCGTGGACGACGCCGACGCGAAGGCGATCATCTACGAGGACGTCTCCGCCGCGGCCGTCCGTTCGTCAGATCGATCGGGTGCCCGCCCGCGCATCGCGGTCGGCGAGGCGCGCGCGCAGGATTTGGCGTTCGATTCTCTGATCCGCGGCGGTGCGCCCGCGGTTCGGCCGCGGGTCGACGCCGAGGCCTGGTCGGTGATGCTTTACACCTCCGGCACCACCGCACGCCCCAAGGGCGTGCCGCGCCGCCACCGCACGGAGCGCGCCGCCGCGCTTGCCCACGTCGCGCAGAACCTCTACGCGGCACACGAGCGCACGCTCGGCGCCATGCCGCTCTACCACACGATGGGCGTGCGCTCGCTGCTGGCCATGTCGTTGATCGGCGGCGCCTTCGTCTGCCTGCCGCGTTTCGACGTTGCGCGCGCGCTCGAATTGATCGCGGCCGAGCGTATCACCAATCTCTACCTCGTCCCGACGCTCTATCATGACCTGCTGCACCATGAGCGGTTCGCGACGAGCGATGTGAGCTCGGTGCGCAAGCTCGGCTTCGCGGGGGCGCCGATGACGGACGGCTTGCTCAGGGGCCTCAGCACCGCGTTCAAGCCGGAGCTGTTCGTCAATCACTACGGCTCGTCCGAAATCTACACCTTCAGCATCGACCAGAATGCGCCGGCGAAGCCCGGCTCGGCCGGCCGCGCGGGCATCAACCAGATGATCCGCGTGGTGCGGCTCGGCGCGACCTCAGCGGCGGAGGTCGCTGCCGCCGGCGAAGAGGGCGAGATCATCGCCCTGCTTCAGGGCGACGAATCCTTCGAGGGTTATTGGCGGCGCCCGGACGCGGACGCCAAGGCATTGCGCGGCGGCTGGTATTTCACCGGCGATACCGGATATTTCGACGGTGATGGCGACCTCTTCGTCACCGGCCGCGTCGACGACATGATCATCAGCGGCGGGGAGAATATCTCGCCGGTCGAAATCGAAAGCTGCTTGTCGCTGCACCCCGCGGTCTCCGAGGTGGCCGTGGTCGGGATTGCGGACGAGCGCTGGGGCAAGATCGTCTGCGCCTTCGTCAAGCGCCGCGGCGCGGTCGAATCGGAGGAGCTCGATCAATTCTGCCGCACGTCGGGGCTCGCCAATTTCAAGCGGCCGCGGCGCTACACGTTCGTCAAGGCAATCCCGAAATCGCCGGTCGGCAAGCTCCTGCGCCGCAAGCTCGTGGCGGGCGAATACGAGCCGGAGCGCACCGTCGCGCTTTCCGGTGAAAGCTTGGCCCGCAGCTGACCCAGTCCGAAAGCATCATGCCGATCGAGGAGCGGGTGTTGATCGCGGGCGCGGGGCCGGTCGGCCTGGTGGCGGCGGCCAACCTCATCCGCGGCGCCGTGCCGGTGACGGTGTTCGAGGCGGGACCGGATCTCAGCGAGGAGTCGCGCGCCTCGACCTTCCATCCGCCGACGCTCGACATGCTCGATCGGCTCGGCGCCGCGCGGCCGCTGATCGCGCAGGGATTGACCGCGCCGGCGTTCCAGTATCGCAGCCGGCGGCACGGCGTGCTGGCGCAGTTCGATTTCGGCGCCATCGCCGACGTCACCGCTCACCCCTACCGGGTGCAGTGCGAGCAGTCCAAGCTCACGCGTATTTTGTACCACCAACTGCGGGACAAGCCGGATTTCGAGTTGCAATTCGACGCTCAGGTCAAGGACGTCACCCAGCATCGCTCAGGCGTGGAGATCGCGATCGAACGCAACGGGCGAACCGAGATGCGCTCCGGCCGCTGGCTCCTCGGCGCCGACGGCGCCCGCAGCGACGTGCGCCGCGCGCTGGGGATCGAATTTCCCGGCTTCACCTGGCCGGAACGCTTTCTGGTCGTCAGCACGCCGTTCGATTTCCGTACCGTCATACCCGACCTCGTCGCCGTGAGCTACGTGAGCGATCCCGAGCGCTGGCACTTTCTGCTGCAAATTCCGGGCCTCTGCCGCGTGATGTTTCCGGTCGCGCCGCACGAAAGCGACGAGCTCGCGGTAAGCGGCGACTTCGCGCAATCGCTCATGGCCACGGTGGTGCCGGGCGTTTCGAACTACGAGGTCGCTCACGTCACGCTTTACAAGGTGCACCAACGGGTGGCGAAGACGTTCCAGTGCGGACGTGCGTTCCTCGCCGGCGACGCCGCGCATATCAACAATCCGCTCGGCGGCATGGGCATGAACGGCGGCATTCATGACGCGATCAACTTGACCTCACGCCTTATCGAAGTCTGGCATGACGGCAAGGCCGAGGGCGAGCTCGAGCGCTACGACCGGCAGCGCCGCTTGGTGACGCTCGAATACATCGAGAAACAATCGATCCAAAACAAGCGCAACCTCGAGTCCGACGGAACCGACTTCGGCCGCAGCCTGGCGGAGATCGCGGCCGACAAGTCCCGCACCTACGAGTACCTGTTACGCGTCTCCATGATCGCCAGCCTGCGCCGGGCGCAAGAGCTGGGTTGAAACGAGCCGCCGCGCGACGGACCTGGGCCCCCGCTCACTCGCTTGCGAGAATGACGTTCCTGAGCAGCGGGTAGATTTGGTTGGTCCAGCGATTGCCGCTGAACACGCCGTAGTGTCCGACCCCCGCCTGCATGTGGTGGCGCTTGAGATAGGGGCGCAAGCCCGAGCACAGCTCGTGCGCGGCCGCCGTCTGTCCGACGGCGCAGATGTCGTCGCGCTCGCCTTCGACCGTGAGCAACATCGTGCGCTTGATGGCGCGCGGCTCGACCCGCCCGCCCTGCCATTCGAGCTTGCCCGTCGGCAGCGCGCATTCCTGAAAAACGAGACGAACGGTCTCCAGATAGAATTCCGCCGTCAGATCGAGCACGGCGAAGTACTCGTCGTAGAACGCCTTGGTGACCTGCGCCTTCTCGTGCTCGCCCTTCGCGAGATGATCGTATAATTCGCGATGCGCCTTCAGATGGCGCTCGACGTTCATGCTCATGAACGCCGCGAGCTGCACGAAGCCCGGATAGACGCGGCGAAAGGCGCCGGGATAGCGCAGCGGCACGGTTGCGATCAGATGCTGCTCGAACCACTCGATCGGCCTGGAATTGGCGAGCGCGTTCACCTTGGTCGGGTTGACGCGCGTGTCGATTGGTCCCGCCATCAAGGTCATGCTGCGGGGCTGCGCGGCATTGCCGGTTTGCGCCATCACCGCGGTGGCAACGAGCACCGCGACACAAGGCTGGCACACCGCCACGACGTGCGCGCCTGGCCCGATCGCCTCCAGGAAACGGATCAAGTGCGCGATATAATCGTCGAAGCCGAACCGGCCGTGTATGAGCGGGACATCGCGCACGTTGTGCCAGTCGGTAATATAGACGTCGTGCTCGGGCAGCATGGTGCGCACGGTGCTGCGCAAGAGCGTCGAGAAATGGCCTGAGAGCGGCGCGACCAGGAGCACACGCGGCTGCGGCGTGTCGACATCCTTCTTGAAGTGCAGAAGCGTTCCGAACGGCGTGGTCAGCGCGGCGTGCTCGTGGACCGCGATCTCGCGGTTGCCGACGGTCACACCATCGACCCCGAAGGCGGGACGGGCGTGGGTCAGCCCGGCGCGCGCGATGAGCTCGTAGGCCGCGGTCAAGTTGCGCAACACGGCGTTGTCGGCGATGCCCATCAACGGCTGGCCGAGCGTCCGCAGGGCGGTGCCCGCCCAGCTGCGAACCGGAATCATGATGTCGGAATGGGCTTGATAAGCCTGGTAGAGCATTCTCCCCCGGGCGGGGCGCGCGCCCTGCTGCCCGGCAGACCTCGCGCTCCCGCTCGCGCGAAAAGCTAGTGCATTTTATGTTGCGGTGCGAGATAATTTCTCGCGGCCGCACGGGGGACCAGTCATGGCCACGCTCACCATCGCCAGCAAGAATTACGGCTCCTGGTCGTTGCGCGGGTGGCTGCTCTGCAAAATGGCCGGCCTCGAGTTCGAGGAGCAACAAGCGCCGAGCGACGACCCATCCACGCGGGCCGAGCTTCTTCTGCTGTCGCCTTCGTTTCTCGTCCCCTGCCTCACCCATGACGGCGTCAAGGTCTGGGACACGCTCGCCATCGCCGAATATGTCAACGAGTTGAAGCCCGATGCCAGGCTCATTCCTGCCGAGCGGGTCGCGCGCGCCCGCTGCCGCGCGATCTCCGGCGAAATGCATTCCGGCTTCAGCAACTTACGCTCGGCGCTGCCGATGAACCTCAAAGCCCATTATCCCGGCTTCAAGGTGTGGGCGGGCGCGCAGGCCGACATCGATCGTGTCGTCACCATCTGGCGCGAATGCTTCGCCGCCTCCAAGGGGCCCTATCTGTTCGGGAAAGAGCCTTGCATGGCCGATGCGATGTACGCGCCGGTCGTCACGCGTTTCCTCACCTACGACGTGAAGCTCGATCCGCAGTGCGCCGCCTATTGCAAAACCATCATGGCGATGCCCCTCATGCAAGAATGGGTTGCCGGCGCCAAAACCGAGCCCGACGAATTGGAAGAGCTCGACGTCGAGTTCTGAGCGCAACGAGATATCAGCGTCACCACCCCCGCCATGGCTCTCGATCTCCTCTCGTGTCAGGGCCGGCGGGACGACGAGGCGGCGCTCCTCGACATCGCTATCGCGGACGGGCGGCCGTAAAGCGGGCGCCCGAGCCTTGCACAAACGATAAGCGCGGCGCGCATACAATGTGCAGCGAACCCGTCTGGGCGCCCGGCACGATCGACCGCTTACCTCCAAGCCACTGAAATATATGGACTTAAGCCACCTGGCCCGGGTGGCACGCTACTTGAAATGGCTTGCGCCACGTCACCATCGATGACGATGGCGATTGGGAGCCGCCACCTTCTCGACGAGCGAGCACGGCGCGGCCGGGCGCAGCGGCGCGCATTTTTTCGCAGCTTTGAGGGAAAGCGATGAGCGAGCCTCTCATCGTCATCGGCAATGGCATGGCGGCGGCGCGTTTGGTCGAGGAATTGGCCAAGCGCGCACTCGGTCGCTACGCCGTCGCCGTGATCGGCGACGAGCCGCGGCTCGCCTACAATCGCGTGCTGCTCTCGGCGCTGCTGGCCGAGGAGGTCGGCTTCGCCGATATCGAGCTCAAACCGGCGCGATGGTGGCGCGACCGCGGCGTCACCTTGCGCTACGGCGTGCGCGCGAGCGCGGTCGATCCGACCGCGCGCGAAGTGACGCTGTCGAACGGCACGCGGCTGTCGTTTTCCAAGCTCGTCTTTGCGACCGGCTCCCAGCCGATCAAGCTCGCCATCCCCGGAATGGACTTGCCGGGCGTGCTCACCTTCCGCGACATCGACGACGTCAACACCATTGCCAAAGCGGCGTGTGCGCGCGTCGTCGTCATCGGTGGCGGTCTCCTCGGTCTCGAGGCCGCCTATGGACTCGCCAAGGCGCGCGCCCACGTCACCGTCCTCCATCTCATGGACAGGCTGATGGAGCGCCAGCTCGATGCGCGCGCGGCGCGGATGCTCAAGCGCGCGGTCGAAGCCAAGGGCATCGCCGTGCGCCTCGAAGCCGAGACTGCGCGCATCATCGGCAACGGCCGTGTCGAGGCGGTCGAATTGCGGGACGGCTCCACGATACCGGCGGACGCGGTTGTCGTCGCGGTCGGCATCCGAGCGAACACCGAACTGGCGCGCACGGCCGGGCTCAACGTCAATCGCGGCATCGTCGTCGACGACCATCTCGAGACCAGCGTCGCCGGCATCCACGCCATCGGCGAATGCGCCGAGCATCGCGGCTGTTGTTACGGGCTGGTCGAGCCCGCCTACGAGCAGGCCCAGGTGCTGGCGCGGCGGCTCGCGGGCGGGAACGCGAGCTATCCCGGCAGCGTGCTCGCCGCCAATCTGAAAGTGTCCGGCGTCAACGTCTTTTCGGCCGGCGATTTCCTCACCGCCACCACGGGCGCCGAAGAGATCGTGCTCAGCGATCCCGGCATCGGCGTCTACAAGAAGCTGGTCGTCGCTGCTGGCCGTCTCATCGGCGCGGTGCTGTTCGGCGATACCGCGGACGGTCCATGGTATCTCGACCTCATTCGCGCGGGATCGTCGATCGAGCGCCTGCGCGACGACCTCGTGTTCGGGCGCGATCTCGCAACCCGCGTGGCGGCGTGAGCATGAACGCGCCCTCCCCTCACCCGCCGACCGTGCGCACGACCTGCCCTTATTGTGGCGTGGGTTGCGGCGTCTTGGCGCAGCCGGACGGATTCGGCGGCGCCGCGATCACGGGCGATCCCGACCATCCCGCCAATTTCGGCCGCATCTGCTCCAAGGGCTCCGCACTCGGCGAGACGCTCGGGTTGGGCGAACGTCTGCTCTATCCCATGTTGCGGCAGGCGGACGGCAACCTTGCGCGCGTCGACTGGCCGCTCGCTCTCGACCGGGTCGCGGAGGGCTTCCAACGCGTCGTCGCGCGCCACGGCAGTGATGCGATCGCCTTCTATCTCTCCGGCCAACTTCTGACCGAGGACTATTACGTCGCCAACAAGCTGATGAAAGGATTCATCGGCTCGGCGAACGTGGACACCAATTCTCGCCTGTGCATGGCCTCCTCGGTTGCCGGCCACAAACGCGCCTTCGGCGCCGATACCGTGCCCGGCAGCTACGAGGACCTCGAGGAGGCTGACCTTCTCGTGCTGGTCGGCTCGAATACGGCATGGTGCCATCCGGTGCTGTTCCAGCGCATGGTGGAGAACAAGCACAAGCGCGGCGCCAAGATCGTCGTGATCGATCCCCGCCGCACCGCGACCGCCGAAGATGCCGACCTCTATCTTGCGATCGCGCCCGGCACGGACACGGTCCTGTTCTGCGGGCTGCTCGCGCATCTCGCCGATCTCTACGCGCTCGACTACGGCTACATCGATGCGCACACACTGGGCTTCGAGAACACGCTGGCGCGGGCGCGCGCGATCGCGCCCGACCTCGCCGCCACGGCGAGGCTCACCCGCCTGCCGCAGGCCGACGTGGCGCGCTTCTTCGATCTCTTCCGTTCCACGCCCAACACCGTGACCTGCTTTTCGCAAGGGGTGAACCAATCCGCGCAAGGCACCGACAAGGTCAATGCCATCATCAACTGCCACCTTGCGACCGGACGCATCGGCCGGCGCGGCCAAGGGCCGTTCTCGTTGACCGGCCAACCCAACGCCATGGGCGGGCGGGAGGTCGGCGGCCTCGCCAATCAGCTCGCCGCCCACATGGCCTTTACGTCCGAGGACGTCGACCGGGTGCGCCGCTTCTGGAATGCGCCGCGCGTGGCCGCGCGCGAAGGTGCCAAGGCGGTGCAGATGTTCGACGCCATCGCCCGCGGCCGGATCAAAGCGCTGTGGGTGATGGCCACCAATCCCGCGGTCTCGCTGCCGCGCGCAAATCATGTGCGCGAGGCGCTCAAGAAGCTCGATCTGTTCGTGATCTCCGAGAACGTCCTTGCCAACGACACGGTGAATGCCGGCGCGCACATTCTCCTCCCCGCCGCCGCGTGGGGCGAGAAGGACGGCACCGTCACCAATTCCGAGCGGCGCATCTCGCGCCAGCGGCGATTTCTGCCGGCAGCGGGCGAGGCGCAGCCCGATTGGTGGATCGTGACGCAAGTCGCCCGCCGGATGGGATTTGCCGCGGCGTTTGCATACGGCTGTGCGGCCGAAATTTTTCGCGAGCACGCGGCGCTGTCGGCTTTCGAGAACGGCGGCCGGCGCGATTTCGATATCGGCGCGCTCGCCGCGATCGGCGACGATGCCTTCGACGCGCTCGACCCCGTGCAATGGCCGCTACGCGCCGGCGAAACAGTGCAGCACAAGGACCGGCGGTTTTTCATGCGAGGCGGCTTCTATACGGCGGACCGCAAGGCGCGCTTCATCGCGGTCGAACCGCCCGCACCCAAGGTTGCGACCAGCAAGGAATTTCCGTTTCGCCTCAACACCGGCCGCCTGCGCGACCAATGGCACACCATGACGCGGTCTGGGCAGAGCGCGCGACTCGGCGCGCACATGCCGGAGCCGTTCGTCGAGGTGCATCCCGCCGACGCCAAGGCGATGAATCTCTCCGATGGCGGCTTTGCCAAGGTCGCGACCCGCTGGGGCTCGTGCGTGCTCAAGGTCACCGTCACCGACCGGCAACAGGCGGGCTCGTTGTTCGCGCCCATTCATTGGAGCGACACAACTGCGTCGGCCGCGCGCATCTGCGACCTGGTGATGCCCGAGACCGACCGCTATTCCGGCCAGCCCGACGCCAAGGCGACGCCGGCATCGATCGCGCCCGCCGCTTTCGCGTTCAGGGGATTTGCCCTGACGCGCCGGCCGATCCGCGCGCCGGCCGGCACCTGGTGGGCGCGCGTCGCCGTCACCCGCGCATCGGGATTGCTGTTGGCGACGAACGACGGGCCCGAAATCTGGCGCGGCCACGCGCGGCAGATGTTCTGCGGCGGGGCCGAGTTCGCGGAATATGTCGATCTCCAACGGGGCATCTATCGCACCGCTGCGTTCGTCGCGGGCGAGCTCACGGGCTCTCTGTTCATCGGCCCCGCCGGGGCGGCGCCGCAATGGGATGCGGTCAAGGCGCTGTTCGAGGTCGAGACGCTCGCCGAGGAGGCGCGCCGCGTGCTGCTGTCAGGCCGCTCGGCCGACGGCCTCACGAGCACGGGCCCGATCGTGTGCGCCTGCTTCAGCGTCGGGCTCGCCACCATCCACGCCGCGATCGAAACCGGCGCGGCCGCGAGCGTCGAGGGCATCGGCGCGGCATTGCGCGCCGGCACCAATTGCGGCTCGTGCCTGCCCGAGCTCAAGCGCATCATCGCCGATGCGGGCGCCGGCACGGCCGCAGCATCATCGCAAGCGACCTCGACCGCCGATCGGGCGCGCCAAGCGCCGGTGACGTCTTAAGGCCGCGTACTCATAAACCGGAGCCGGCTCGGATCAGGCAAATGGCAACCTATCCGCACGGCGAAGCACCCGTGTATTGCAAGATCATATCATTCGAGCACGTTGCCGATCGTGCCCCCAGTCGTACTGCGGGGTCAGAAGCTAATTTGTATTCGGATCACTGCGCGGCAATTAGCTCGGACTGTTCCACGTTTGGGTCTTGCGCCTGAGAAGGACTGGTTGCAATAGCGAATATCCTGTCGACCGTGTCGGAGAGCGACTGTTTGACAAAATCGATGTTAGGGGAACATTGGAGAATTTCTTCATCATCGATGTTGCTCGCTTGCCCGACCATCGTCACGAGAATGAATGCATCGGGTGCTTTTCGGCGCAGGCGCCGGACCGCATAGCGAATCTGCGCCGAAGTTGCATTTTCCACATAGCAAAGGCACACCAGCGCGACATCCTTTGTATCCAGACTGAAAATGCGCGACATCGACAACGCATCGGCCTGCTCGGCTCGAGCGCCGATCCCTTGCCTTGCAACGAGCTGAGCCACGATAAGCGCGACTGCTTCGTCAAGCAGACCAGAGCCCGGAACGCACAGAACTGGTGTTTTGGTCCGCCACCGTTCCGGCAATTCTTTCACCCTTCGGCTGAGCGACGCTTCAGTCTTGTCGATTTGTGCGAGCGGCATCTGCTCGTCGGCTTTCGCGTCGGATTGCGTCGCTGGCTCGGCCTTATCCTCATGCTCGGCGAGATCGTCGACAAGTTCGGCGACGGCGTCGCGAATATGCAGCATGCGTTCGTGGTCGAGCGCCCCGCGTTCGGCATCGGCCTGTGCGAGTTTCAGACCTTCGATGAGGACCTCTTGGTAGTACGCCAGAAGTGGCTTCTCCTTCAGGTACTTCTGCGCCTGCTCGGCTGCCTCGATCGGGTCCCGCGCTAGCACGCGTTGATAGACCAATTCCGCCGGCGATAGCGCAGGCTGGTCTCCAAACATCACATCGAGAAATTTCAGGCGATCCACATGGCGGCCGAGAACCACGAGGCAAACCGTCAGCGGCGTCGCCAGAATCAGCCCCACCGGCCCCCAGAGCCAGGCCCAGAACGTGGCAGAGGCGATGACCGCCACAGGTGAAAGACCCGTGCTATGACCTGTCAGCAACGGCTCGATGACATGCCCGACAAGCGGCTCCGCGATCAAAAACAAAGCGGCAGTCCACAACACCATTGTCCAATCCGGCCCGACCGCTGCCGCGAGGACGAGAGGAAATATCGCGGAAATCGCCGCCCCGATATAAGGCACAAAGCGCAGGATCATCGCCAGTATTCCCCACAGCGGGGCGCTGGGAACACCGATGAACCACAGTCCCGCGCCGATCACGAGACCGAAACCTGCGTTGAGGGCGAGCTGAGTAAGAAAGAGGCGACTGAGCCTTTGACCAGCATCGTCCAGCGCTGCTGTCGTGCGTTGAAGATCCTGGGAGCCAGCTAGTCGAACAAGCCGATTCCTCAGGTCCTGCCTTTGCATCAGAACGAAGAAGACGAAAATCGCGACGATGCCCGTGGTTGCAAGCGGATGGATGAGAGGCGTTATCAGCGCCGCCAAGGTTTGCAGAGCGCCGGGATCCGGTTGCTTGATCTCAACCTGGATCGGTCTCGCTGTCGAAGTGCCGGGGCTGACGAGCGGTCCGGTCGAGGGGGAGGCGCGATTGGGCCGGTCAAGCTCGCTGCTCAAATCATGCAGCACTTCAGAAGCACGTTCGAGCGTGCCGGTACCGGCGGCAGCACCGCGCAAGCTCTGAATCTTATCGCGCAATGTGGATTCATAGTACGGTAGGTTCTTGGCAAGCTGATTGACTTGCGCAATCATCAGACCGCCCAAAGCGAAGATGGCGACGAACGCGACAGCTACCGCAAACATGACCGCCAGGATACGGGGGACGTACCAGGCTTGGAGTACGCGCACGAGCGGTGCAAGCACGAAGCTCAGGAGAATCGCCAGTGCGATTGGCACCAGGACCTCGCGGCCAAAATAAAGGGCTGAGACAACAACGACGGCAAGCAGCACGGTCATAAGCGCTGAGCCGGGCGCCGCAGACGCGAATTGCCGCCAAGGCTTGTCCGGCACTGAATGGAGCATGAACAAACCCATTCTGCGAGGGTAAAGGATTACTTCGCTACGCTATCGAACGCGGGCGATACGCGACCTCGATACGATTTGTTGGACCGTGCCGAAGCGGTCATTCGCTCATGCTGGCTAAAGAAGAACGCCCAGCTTGAGCGGGGCTTCGGTATCGATTATTTGCCGCGAAGCGTGTCCTTCAGACCGCCAACTGCATTCTGAGCCTTACCTGCAATCTTATCCGACTTGCCTTCTGCTTCGAGCTTGGCATCGCCGGCGACCTTGCCGAGCACCTCTTTGAGCGTACCCTTCGCTTGTCGCACCGAACCCTTAATCCGATCCTTGTCCATGGCTTCGCCTTTCGATGAGGAGGATCGCCGCCTTTTAACGTTATCACTGTCGCCTCAAGCGAAGCAATTTTTATCGAGGCTTCCAGTCGTTCAGCGGTCGATGTTCGTGTGATCGCGGCGCGCCGCTGAGAAAAGCACATGCGTAGGGCGGGATGGTCGGCGGGCGTAGGCGCGCGTGAATTCCGCGCCCATCAGCACGAGTTGCGACGAGTAGTACACCCAGATCAGCAGAACGACGAGGGAGGCCGCTGCGCCATAGGTCGATTCGAGGGCTTGTTTGCCGATGTAGAGGCCGATGAGCAGCTTGCCGATCTCGAAGAGCGCGGCCGTAACCGCGGCGCCGGGCCAGACATCGCGCCAAGCGACATAGGTGTCCGGCAGCCACTTGAACATCATCGCGAACAGGAGCGTGACCATCCCGAAAGACGTGGCGCTGCCGAGTGCGTGCATCGCAACTTCCGGCACGTAGGGAGCAAAGTACCTGCCGCCCGCGGCCAGTGCGGCCGTCAGCAGCAACGACACCAGCAGCAGGAACCCGAGCGAAAGCACGGCCGCCAACGAGACAATATACGTCCGAACGAAAACCCAGATGCCGCTCCTGCGCGGAGGCTCCACCTCCCACACGGTATTGAGCGCGTCCTTGAGCTGCACGACGAGGCCGAGCGCGGCCAACACCAAGGTGCCGACGCCGAACACCGTCGCCAGGATCCCTTCCCTGGGTTGGCTTGCTCCAAGCAGCATCGCGTTGACCGCCTGGGCTCCAGTATCGCCGAGCAGGGCCCGCAACTCAGCGCTGACTTCGCCGCGCACCGCTTCCTGCTCAAATGTGAACCCAGCAACCGCCACGGCGATAACCAGCAGAGGCCCGAGCGAAAAGATCGAATAATAGGCAAGCGCTGCACCGAGCTGTGCCGCCTTATGCTTGGACCAGTTCGCCGCCGTGTCTTTGAGAAGGGACCACACCGCGATGGCTCCCGATGAGCTAGGTCCGGCGCCAAAGAGAGATGAGTGAGCCATCACCCAACCCGCGGCGGAACGCAACGACCTCACTCGCGGCATCGGCGAGCGACCTGCTGCTTGGGACTCCAATGACCGGTATCGCCGCTTGCTGCGCCCACGCCGCGAGAGGCCACGCGGCCGCGCTGCCAAGCAGCGTCATGTGACGTGTGTCCGCCGCTCGGCAGGCGTACCGTAAATAATCATGCGCGCGAGCTGGCCGTCGAGTACGAATGCGAGGCGACCTGGCCATCTCTCCACGCGGCAAGGCCGCGTGCGACGAGATAATGCAGAAGGATGCCGCCGGAGACGATCGCGGCCCAGAGCGCCACCTGGTGGTTGAAAGCCTCTGAGCGCGTCTCGATCACCTCGCCCATGGCGCTCAGGACGATGCCGGTCGCGAAAACCGGCAAACCATAGCGGCCCATCAGGCAGAGCGGCAGGAATGCCCGGGTCCGCCGCATCAGTCCAGTGAGCCCGGAATGGTAGACGACGTAGCCAAGCGCGAGGAAATGCACGAGCCGCGCGAATCCGAGATCGGTCTTGCCGCAGTCGAGCACGTCGTGCACGTGCTCCCACAGCCCCGACGCATAACCGAAGGCCCCGGTGCGCACCACCGCAGCGATCACGACCACAGCGAGGCAAGCGGCGAACAGCCGCGCGTCGTAGGCGATACCGCCGCGCTTAAGCCGGCGTCCTGCGAAGATGCCGATGGCGAAGATGAGCTGCCACGCGATGGGGTTGAAGAACCAGGTTCCCTCGACGGGCCAGGTCGGCAAGTTGAGAGAGAACGCGCGCGCCGCCAGATAGATCCCAGCCGAGGCTGCGAGCATCAACCGATCGTCGCGCCGCGCCAGCACCAACAGCAACGGCGTCATCAGCAACAGCGCGATATAGAGCGGCAAGATGTTGGCGTTCTCGAGCTGATGGAGGAGCGCCAGCATCGCGGCGGCCGTCTGCAGCGGGTTCGACACCACCACGTCGGCATCTTCCAGGAGATCGTCGTCGTTCCACAGGGCAGCAGCGCCGACGAAGATGGCGACGATCACCAACGAGATCAGGATCTGCACCCAGTAGAGCGTGAACGCCCGGCGAAGCACGGCGCGTACCGCCACGACGGTCTCTCCGTCGAAGAAACGCGTGCCGTAGGCGAGCGCGATGGATACGCCGGATAGGAATACGAACAGCTCGGCCGCATCCGAGAAGCCGAAGTTCTTCTGCGTCACATGCTGAAATATGCTTTCCGGCATGTGGTCAATGAATATCGTCAACAGCGCGAAGCCGCGCCAGAAGTCGATGCCGTCGATGCGTTTCGCTGGAGCCGCCATGTTCCCCCGCCCCGATTTCATCGATCGCCCCCGATTAACAGTCATTCACTTTCACCGGTGGTTAAAATGCGACGATCCTCGGGCCGTCGCATGGCGTTGTGGCGAAGGGCCCCTTGGCTTGCTGCCATCGCGGCGGGAGTCGGCACGCGCAGGCAGCGGCACAAAGCACGGAATTTGCTGATCAAAACGACGGAGCGCGAGCGTTCAAGCTCACTCTGCGACTTCGCGCCTAAGGAACCCTGACAGGAATTTTCTGTTGGAGTGTGTCCGAGCGGCAACAGGCTCTGGCACCTGCCATAAACGGACTGATATCTCGTCGGCACGCCCTGACACCGGTAGCGGCACGGTGAAGTCGAGTGCATGGGCGGTCTTGAGATTGATGAACAGCTCGACCTTAGTTGCCTGCTGGACCGGCAGGTCGGCGGGCTTCTCGCCCTTCAGAACCCGGCTCGTATAGATGCCTGCCCAGCGGTATGAGTCTCTAACGTCCGATCCGTAGCTCATCAAACCGCTGGCCGCCACGAACTCGCGCCCTTTGTAGATTGTAGGCGCCCCATGGTGAGCGGCCAGCGCTGCGAGCTGTTCGCGATGGCTGGTGAAAAGCGCCCCCTCGCCGATCACAAGTCCGCCCGTTTGCAATGCGATCAGCTTGCCTGCTGACTACAGGCGTTGCCCGCGAGGCTGTTCCGTTTCGAACATGCCCCGATCAAATCGGCGCTGGCCCCAGTGATGCATTCCGTCGCCGCCGCGTCCTCCGCGTCCATGCAACCCACCGCGGCCGAGCCCGGCCAAGCGATTGAGTATCGCAAAGCGCCGTTTCTGATTCTCATCAAGGCTCTTGTACAGAGGATCCGTGGCGTCGGCCAATTTCTTCAAGGCCGCACCGGTGTCCGACAGGGCTGTTGCGCGCTGACGCAGCCGCTCGACCGGGTCGTCGCTCGCGGGAGCGTTGCGCATGGCGCTGATGCGGTCCACCCGCGCCTTGCCCAAATCGCGCGCCGCCTGCTCGAAGGCCGGCCAGTTCTTCGCCTGCTCCGGCGTCAGCATCAAACCCGCCTTGAGCGCCGCGAGCCGCGCCTCGCCGAATGCGCGCAGATCCTCGACATTGAGTTGCCGGCCTTGCATCATACCGTCACGACCGCCGGGCTGTTGCGCGTAGGCGAGCGAAGTTCCGGCGATGGCAAGCGCTGCCGTGCCGGCGACCATGGATTTCCACATGACAAGTCCCCTTTTTCCAGGTCGCCCCCACGCGATAGTACAAAGCCGCGATGCGCAGCCATCAAGTTAAAGTTTAGTTAGATAGCAACTTCACGACCGCTATCATGAACAACGGTGCAGAAAAGCATCACTGAGCGGCGCGACGCTGAACGTTTGCAGCTCCCCGCCGGTCCCGAGTTTTGATTTTAGAAAATTAATGACGTGGGTATCACCGACTATTTAACTCGTTGGTGACCACGTGGCTTCTGTCGTTCGTCTGCGAGGATCTTTATTGCTGTGGCGATGCGACGTCCGTAACGGCCACGTAAAACGTCACTTGAGATCGTCGTAATCTGCGCTGGCTTAATCGAGCATGAACGCTTCGTGCCGCTTCGCACAAAGGCGTCCGTAGCATGGCATCTGGCTTGTCGAGCAGCCGACAAAGGAGCTGACGCAACCTTGGGGTCGAAAACGCGCTGTCACTTGAATGTGCATTTCCGGCGGCCACGCCAAAGCGTGGCCCCCATCGCGCCGCAGGCGTGATGGGGGCTTTGGAATGTCCAGTCGAGCGCCAACGGCGCTTGAAGATCATAGGAGCGACTCAGAACGAATTTTTACGGGCAGAAGAAACGGGGTCGGCTCCAGCCGATGGGATTTCCATAAGCGTCAAACGCCACCGGGCGACGCGCCCAGTAGCCCCCGGGGCATGCGACCGGTCCCGCAGCCGCATAGCCCGGGTAGGCCGCGTAGCCGGGCTGCACGGCGTAAGCCGGGCCGTAGGAATTGGCTATTGCACTGCCGACGATGGCGCCGGCCACCACACCAGCGGCGACGCCGACACCAACAGCACAGCCCCAACAGCGCGCTTCCGCAGGCGGCGCTGCCAATACGGAAACTGCCAGCGTTGTGGCAGCAGCAAGTGCGAGCACAGTCTTGTTCATGGTCGTCTCCTGCGTATCTCGATTGAGCCGATCGCCCCCGTCGGCCGCGAATAAATCTCGCCTCCGAATTTGAATAATTTGGGGCGCGCAGCGGGCGTCACAGCGCCATGCATGCGGCTGACGCCAGCGCTCACGAGCCGCAATTGGAACAATTTTCACTATTAACCGTCTCTTCATCAGCGTCGACTCCTAAGCCCCGGCCCCAAAGCCGGGGCTTTTTTCTTGCGCACGCGTTCCCCTTGGGCGCCCAGAAGCGATCGGGCTTACGACCGCTCAGGGTCCGATTCGGTTCCCGGGGCCAGGTCGGCGCAATGTCCGGATGACCCGAAAGCGGACACATGGCCGGGCGATTGAGAGTACGTACGCGAGGCTCGCTCGTCCTAGAGCTTCCCCATCGCGATCAACCCGATCGACTTCGCCCGCTCGACTCACTTTGGGCGTTGCGCGAGCGAGAAGGACGCGCGGCAAGGCCGCCCGCGCCCGCCGTGGCGGCGTGCATGACCTACTTGACTATCGAACGCGCCGTGAAAGCATACGTCTCCCCGCACGAAAAGAGATCAGGGAGATCGCATGAAGAGCCTCATCGGCGTCCTGGCGCTGGCGCTCGTGCCGACCTTCGCGGCGGCGGCGGAAAAGCCGGATTGGGCGTTCCCGATCACGGAGAAGGTTCAACCTCCTCCCCGCTTCGACGCCAACCGCGTGAGACCCGCGCCGCCCGGCAGCACGCTCTCGATCACGCGCGCCAAGGCCGACGACATGTACGATATCCCCAACTGGTTCCCCAACATGTACCCGCCGATGCCCGCGATCGTTCAATACGGCAACAAGGAGCGGCAGGTGCGCGCGTGCGGGTCGTGCCATCTGCCGACCGGCACCGGGCACGATGAATCGGCCTACATGGCCGGCCTCCCCGCGCCCTATTTCATTCGCCAGATGGCGGACTGGAAGAGCGGCGACCGCAAATTCAGCGCCACCATGGTGACGATGGCGAAGGTCATCACCGATGCGGAGATCAGCGACGCCGCCGGCTATTTTGCTTCGCTCAAGCCGCGGCCCTGGATCCGGGTGGTGGAGGCCGACGCCGTGCCCAAGTCCTACATCGGCCAGGGCAACAAGCGGCTCGTGCATCCCGACGGCGGCAGCGAGCCGCTGGGCAACCGCATCATCGAGGTGCCGGAGGACGAGGAGGTCGTGGTCTATCGCGATCCCATGTCCGGCTTCGTCGCCTACGTGCCGACGGGCAGCATCGCCAAGGGCAAGGAACTGGCGAGCACGGGCAGCGGCAAGACGCTACCGTGCGGCATCTGCCACGGCCGGACGTTGCAGGGCCTGGGCGACGTGCCCGCCATCGCGGGACGCCATCCCAACTACATCGTTCGCCAGCTCTGGAACATGCAGAACGGCGAGCGCGTCGGCACGTCGGCGGCGCTGATGCAGCAGGTGGTCGAGAAGCTCAATAACGACGACATGCTGGCGATCGCGGCCTACGTCGGATCGCTGACGCCCTGACCGACAAAGGCGGGCTCTCGCTGCGACAAGCGCGCCGCTCCGCCGCGCAGCGCGGCGCTAGCATCACGCAGACCAATGCAGAACGATTGCAGCGTCGACGGGAGGACAAGGTGCTGGAGCTCTACCACAACATCAATTCGGTCTGCGCGCAGAAGGTGCGCATCGCGCTCGAGGAGAAGGGTCAGCAGGCCGAGGAGCATGTGCTGACGCTGCGCGGCGACCAGAACGAACCCACCTATCTCAAGCTCAATCCGAGCGGGGTCGTGCCGACGCTCGTTCACGACGGGGCGCCGGTCGTGGAATCCTCGCTCATCCTCTACTACATCGACGAGATTTTTCCCGCGCCGCCGCTGATGCCGAAGGCGCCGCTGGCGCGCTGGCGCGTGCGCTTGTACAACAAGCTGATCGACGAATACGTGCACAACTCCTGCACCATTCTGACCTTCGCCACCGCCTTCCGCCCCAATTTCCTGAAAGTGCCACGCGAGGTGTGGCTGGCCGAGATCAACAAGGCGCCGCTCAAGCGGCGCACGGAGTACAAGCGCAGCGGGATCGAGCAGGGGCTCGATTCCGAATTCGCCGGCGACGCGCTGGCGCAGCACCGAAAGTTGCTGGCGTGGATGGCGGATTCGCTCGCGAGCGGACAGTATCTCGCGGGCGATAGCTTCTCCAACGCCGAATGCGCGGTGATTCCCTACATTCTGCGGCTGGAGCTGCTCAAGCTCGACCGCCTGTGGGCGGACTATCCCGCCATCGCCGACTGGTGGGCGCGCATGCGCGCGCGGCCCTCGGTCAAGGCGGCGATCTTCGATCGCATGACGGAGAAGGACTGGGCGCCGTTTACGAACCTCGCGCCCGACCCCTGGCCCAAGGTGCAGGAGCTCCTGCGAGCGACGGCGTAAAAGCCGGCGGCGAACGCCGCTCCTGTAGGATGGGCAAAGCGAAGCGTGCCCATCATCTTTTCAGCGCTGAAGTACGCGTGGGCAGCGGCCAAGCGCCGTTGCCCACCCTACGCAAGCAGAATTGCTCCTGGTATCGCCAACGGCATGATAGTCTACCCCCGCGGTACCACCTGGGGGGAACGCCTTGAAACTTCCCCGCCGCGCATTCTTGCAGATGGCCGCGGGTGCTGCTGCGCTGGCGGCCATACCCCGCGTTGCGCGGGCGCAAAGTTATCCGACGCGACCAGTCCATTGGATCGTGTCGTTCACTGCCGGCGGGCCAAACGACATCGTCGCGCGTATCATTGGACAATATCTGTCGGAGCGACTCGGGCAGCAATTCATCATCGAGAACAAGGTCGGCGCCGGCGGAAATATCGGCATGGCGGCGGTGCTGAGCTCGCCCCCCGACGGCTATACCATTGGCTTTGTCGCTCCCAACAATGCCATCAATGCGACGCTGTACGACAAGCTGCCGTTCGATTTCGTTCGCGACAGCGCGCCGGTTGCCGGGACGATGCTGCTCACCAACGTGATGGTGGTGCACCCGGACGTGCCGGCCAAGACCGTCGCCGAGTTCATCACTTACGCCAAGGCCAATCCGGGCAAGATCAATATGGCATCGGGCGGCAGCGGCACGTCGGTTCACCTGTCGGGCGAGTTGTTCAAGGCGATGACGGGCATCAACATGCAACACGTGCCTTACCGCGGCACGGGGGCTGCCATGCAGGACCTGCTCAGCAATCGCGTCCAGGTCATGTTCGACAACCTGCCCGGCTCGGTCGGGCACATCAAGGCCGGCGCGCTGCGCGCGCTGGGCGTGACGGCGGGCAAGCGGGCGGCCGCGATCCCGGACGTGCCGACGATTGGCGAAACAGTCCCGGGCTACGAGGCGGTGGTGTGGTACGGCATCGTGGCGCCCAAAGGTACGCCACCCGAGATCGTCGACACGCTCAACACGGCGGTGAACGCGGTGCTCGCCGATCCGAAGCTCAAGGCGCGGCTTGCCGAGCTTGGCGGCGAGCCGATGCCGATGACGCCGGCTCAATTCGGAAAGCTCATCGCGGACGAAATCGAGAAGTGGGCGAAGGTGGTGAAATTCTCGGGCGCAAAGCCGGACTGATCAAACGAGGGCGGCCGAATATGCCTTCGCGGGAAGGACTGCCATGAAACTTCCTCGCCGAAGGTTTCTGCATCTGGTCGCGGGAACTGCTGCTGTGCCAACCACTGCCGTTCTCGGACAGGGCACGATCACCGCGCCCGGCACCATCAGGATCGTCGAACGCACACATTACTATGCCAAGCCTGGTTTGGCCGCCGAGGTCCTCGATGTGCGACGCAAGGCTTCCGCCGTGCGCCTCTCGATCGGGCTTCCAGCCGGTGAAATATTCGTCAAATATCCTGGCGGTGACGGCAGCGAGCCGGATGTCGCTTGGCAATGCACCTTCGCCGACGTAGCCGCACGCGACGCGGACCTCGCGGCGCGCGCCGCAAGCGCGGAATTCGCGAGCGTTCGCGTGCAGATGAGGAAACTGTATGCGCGTTTCGAGCGGCAAGTCTTTGCGATCGCGTCCCTTTGATTGCCTACTCTACTTGACGGCAACGAGCTTCGGCCAGTCCTCCATTTGCACGCGCGCCACAAGCCGATACTTGCCGTCCTCGGGCTTGAAAATCGATGCTTCGCCTTCCTTCACATCGAACCAGTCCTTGCCCAAGGCATCGATGATGTTGGGTTTGTGCGTGATGAGGAAAGTGTTTTTGCCCTTTTCGGGCATCTGCGCCAACATCTTGCGAAGCGCCGCCGCTCGCCGGCTATTTTCGTCCGGTGACACGACGAGACCGCCTTCCGTTAGGTCGACGGTCTTTTTGATGTCCTTAAATCCGGCGAGTACCGCCGTCTCAAACGCACGATTGAAATTGCTCGTATAGACTTCGCCGGCAGGGATGCCAACTTGACGGATTGCATCGCCAAATGCTTTGGCCAGCTCCTTGCCCTTCTCGTTCAGGTTTCGCTGCTTGGCCAAGTTATCGAAATTGAAGGGATCGGTATCCGCTTGATCACTGAAGGTTGCGCCATGCCGGACAACAATCACGTATCCGCCCGAGCGCAGCGACTCGACTAGCTGTTTCTGGTCTCGGCTAGCGGCCTCTTGACCCTGCGATTGCGTCGACAGCGGTCCAGTCAGCGTCAACACCAAGCCAGTAGCCACAGCGAGATAGCCAGCGGATCTTCTTGAAAACATGTGCATCTCATTTCTCCGTTACGATATGCGGGACGCCCCGCGTCGTCGCAGCCAAGGTCGTGCCTGCGCATGATCAGGACTCGCACCCAGTAAATGCTATTCCACAGTTGAACTAATCGTGATTGGTGCGAACGGCGCATGGGCCGCGCCGGCACTGAGTTCGTTATGTGATCGCCATCACGAAAAAGCGCTTTTTGGCGCTCAACTGCGCAAAAAGAGCCGCGCATTCCCAACCGTACCCGGTCTGGCCGGAATAAGCAGCGAGGTGATCGAATCTCATCGGACAAATGCGCGATTAAGCAAGGAGAACAAAAATGTCTCGTTCTCGTAAGGCCACCGCGACTCTGGCTGTCCTACTCGCTTTTGGCACCGCATCGACTGCTTTAGCGGATGCCAATAGCCAGACCGACCATGGTGCACTCGTTGAACGTCCGGCGTCGATGTCCACCGGTTGCACAAGAATCCTAAACGATGTCGCGAAACCATTCAGTATCGAGGAGAGTGCTTCGTCAGCCGCGCCAAAGCTCCGCGTCGTGCAGAGCGCCAGGTTCCGTCGTGATGGTATCGCGGGCAGATCGAAGGTTTGGATCAGATTGACCGAACCTGGCGGCAAATTGATTCACATAAACTTGGAACACGTAACGGCCGTCAGATCTGACACCCAAATTCCCGGAGCAAGGGCTCAACTCGATTTGACCAGCGGGAAATTTCAGGCTGTGCAGGAAAATATCGAGCAGGTCATGCAGCTGATTTTGGCGGCCCAAGGCGCTGCCGAGCATGACGAACCAGATGATATGATGTGATCGAGCCGAGGACGCCGGAGCTGGCTGCCCAAAGCCACTGCACGCTTGCGGGAAACCGCGCCCGGTGGGCGTCACGGTCACTCCTTGCCAAGGATCAGCAGGAGCAGCCGCAGGCCCTGCCCAATACCGATCAGGCCGAGGCCGCCTGATATCAGCCCGACCATCATCGCGTAGTATCTGAACGGGACACGCTCCGTTTTGGCCACCTCTTCGAACAGCAGCATCAAAGCGCCAAATGCGCCGGCGAGGAACGTTATGAAGCCCATGAATAGGATCAGGTAAGCAAGCACGGTGGTCGACATGGACGGCCCCTTCCAGCTCTTACTGTAACCCGTTTCACTCCCGCCGCCATGACTTCGCGAAAGCCGCCATTGCCGCTTCACGTGTAGCGGCGTAGCCGCGGGTCGGTATGCGGTCCTCGTGATGCCCGAAGGCTAAAGTCCACATCCATGACATGCCTACCGGCACGGCTGCTGCCTTCATGATGCGCCCGACGACAACGCCGTCGGCGAGCACGTCGAAATCGTCGTCGTTCCAGTCGCCTGACGGGCGACTCGCCGAGGCGCGCTTGAGGGTCAGATAATCCTTGTCCAATGTCGCCTCATATCGTCTTAATCCAGACAGCCCTCCGTCAGCGTTTTGCCAAGATGATGTGGCGTTCCCTAGGGCTGCGGCTTGGGGAGGCTACGGGGGGAAAATACTATGACTGAAGTTCTGAATGAAGTCGCTTGCGGCGAGCCCGATCAACTCGCGCCATCATCGGACATCGTTTTGGGCGGTTCGGTCTCGCAAAAGGATACGCCGAGCCCTTTAGCAGCATTAGAGGACCGTGATCGGCGGTACGAATTGCAAGCGCAGCAAAGCCTGACGGCAGCTTTTTTTGGTGATCCTCTGCCGGGTAGATCGGCGCTCGATCGGCGGCGAGCTGAACAAGAGCGAAACGCCCGTCAGAGCGGGGCTTAGGGATCGGGACTCCTATGACCATCACAATCTTGAATGACCTGATGCTGGTCTCTTGTCTTGTCGCCTTGGCGACAAGAGTGCTTTGAGCACCCCGCGCGGACAGCGAAAACGAGGGCAAGTGAAACCAAAACTCCTCGTCGGGTAAGGCATCGGGGGACTGCCATGACCATCAATGTCGAAAACGTGCTGTTATTCTCCTGTCTCGTCTTCTTCGTCACGGGGATTGTAATTGCGGCCGCAAGCCTGCTCTGACCGCGTCAATGTGGTGGGCAGTTCCCTTTCACTGACCCGAGGGCACCTATGGATATCGGTTCGATAATAGGGGCCGCTCCGCTCGCGCTTGGAGTGCTAATGGCCCTGGGCGGGATCTTAGTGACGATATCCTATCTTTCCGAATGAGAGGGGCTGGCGGCTATCGCCATTTCTCCTGCCCCCAATCTTCCTCAGCTTCGCGTTTGATGGCCGGCCATTGGGCGCGACGGTCGGCTCATGATCTTCGTCATCTTTTCGACGGCGCCTTCGGTCGGGCGCCAAGTGGTGGATTGCGTGCCCGCGTGGCCCTTCGCCTGGCGTGCCCCTTCGCTCGCGCCTTTTCGGCGCGCGCGATCGCCTTGAGTATGAGTTTTTCTGCGCCTGTCACGTCGAGCCACTTGACGATAGTGACCCATTTGCCCTTTTCCAGGTCCTTGTAGTGCTGAAAGAAGTGCGCGATCTGCTCGCACATGATCGGCGGCAGATCTCGGTAGTTGCGAATGTCCGCGTAGAAGGGGGCAAGCGCGTCGACCGGCACTGCGATGATTTTTTCGTCGCGACCAGCCTCGTCTTCCATCAGCAGTGCGCCCACCGGCCGGCAGCGCACGATCGCCCCCGGCACCACCTGCACCTGCGTAACGACCAGCACGTCGCAAGGATCGCCGTCGGCCGATAATGTCTGCGGGATGAAGCCATAATTCCCCGGATAAAACATGGCGGTGTGTAGGAAGCGATCGACCATGAGCGCCCCCGACGCCTTGTCGAGTTCGTATTTCACCGGCGCGCCACCGAGCGGTATCTCGATGACCGCGTAGATGTCCTTGGGAGGATCGGGACCAACCGAAATCGCGCCAATATCCATCCGAACAGGTCCGACGCGCGTGTTGCCGTGTTAGAACACGTACTCATAAATCGCAATTGTAGGCAACCGCCGGCTGATGTTTGCTTCGCCCCGAAAGCGGACAATTCGGCAGTATCCGTACATGGGCAAAGCGAAGCGTGCCCATCATCTTTTCGCCGCTGAAGTACGCGTGGGCAACGGCCAAGCACCGTTGCCCACCCTACGCAACTGGGTGAGAGAATTCGAACCGATCTCCGGTTTAGGAGGCGGTCCGCGCTTACGCGGACAGGAGCACAAACATGAACGCGGAGCCGTTTTCCATGTCAGGATCCACAGCTCGCCTTGGCCGCATCGCTGTCCTATGGCGGGGCGACGAGGCGGCGCGCAGCAGCGTCACGCCCGAGACCAGCCGGTTCAAGGCCGTCTTCGCGGCGCTCGCCGATGTCGGCGTCGATGCGGAACCGGTGGTCTACGAGGACGATGTCCTCGAGGCCGTGCGCGCACAGCTCGCCACAGTCGATGGCGTGCTCGTCTGGGTCAACCCGATTCACAAGGGTCGCAACCGAGCTAATCTCGACGCGCTGCTGCGCCAGGTCGCGGCGCGGGGCGTCTGGGTGAGCGCCCATCCCGACGTGATCCTCAAGATGGGCACCAAGGAGGTGCTCCATCGTACCCGCACGATGAGCTGGGGCAGCGACACGGCGCTCTATCGAACGGTCGAGGCGATGCGTGTCGAATTGCCGGCGCGGCTCGCCGCTGGCCCGCGCGTGATCAAGCGCAACCGCGGCAACGGCGGCCACGGCGTCTGGAAGGTCGAGACGCTGGCCGGTCCACGCAACCGGCCGATGGTTTGCGTGCTGGATGCCACCAAGGACGCATCGGAGGAGGTGGCGCTGGAGGAGTTCCTCGAGCGATGCGTCGAGTATTTCGAAGACGGCTGCGTGATCGATCAACCGTTCCAGGCACGCCTGAGCGAAGGTGTGGTGCGCTGCTACATGGCAGGCGATCGCTGCGCCGGCTTCGGCCACCAGAAGGTTAAGGCCCTGGTCGACGCACCGGCCGCGCGCGCCGGGGCTGGATCGCGGCTCTACACCTTTAATGCCGACCCGCGCTTCCAGCGCCTGCGCCGGTTGATGGAAGACAAGTGGACGCCGCAGCTGACCTCCTTGCTGGGTATCCCGTGGCACGATCTACCGATGATCTGGGACGCGGACTTCATGCTCGGCCCGCCCGGCGCCGACGGGGCGGACAGCTACGTGCTTGGCGAGATCAATGTCAGTTCGGTATTCCCGATCCCCGACGAGGCGTCGGCAGAGATCGCGCGCCGAGTTGCCGATCGGCTGCGGTCGAAGCTCTGAATGGTCGAGAAGAAACCAGCAATGGTCGAAACCGGCGCGAGTAGTACGGACCGATTGCGGCCTGGCCTGATGTCCGCTTGGGGTCAGGCTCGCACATCCGGCGATGGCTACTCAATGTCCGCTTTGTCCCTCGAAAGCGGACATGGCTGAACGCGTTACGAGTAGCCGCCCAAATCGCAGTAACCGCGGAGAAAAACAACGGCGGCCCTCGGCTATCGCGTGCGCCACGGCGGTCGAGGAATCAGCCGCCGCGTGCGATCGCAACTGCAGATGCGTGTCTGCGTCCGCATACCTGTGATCCAATTACAACGCGTTGCGGAAACCGGCTTCGCATCGATTGACACCAATGTGCGCGGATCGAATCCAAAATGTCCGATGCATGAACACGTTCATTCCGACACTTGAATTGGAATAAACCCAAAGTGGGCGAAACCTAAATTCATTCAAAAAGATAGCGGAAGATTTGCTGGTCGGCTCCTGTTACGGACGAATGTTGCAACGACGTTGCGACGACTCTTTCGGGGGCGGGCTATGTGCAGGAAGAATCGATCTCATCATTGCATCAAGGCAGTCGCGAAGCTGGCGCTGCTTTCGGTCAGCTATGTTGCGCTCGCCGCGGCGGGCGCCAGCGAGGTGCGCGCCCAGGCGACGCCGCCGGCCGAGCAAGGCAGCACGCAATCGGACGAGTCCCCATCGTCATCATCGCCGAGCACGCCCGCGCGGGACGCGCCTTCCGCATCGCCGCCGAGCGCGCCGGCGCAGGAAGCTCCGACCACGCAGCCCGACGCGTCATCGTCGCCGGCGACCCCGGGGCAACAGCAATCGAACGCGCCGGCGTTGCCGGCGGTCACCGTCGAAGCGCCGCGCCGACGGCCGCCCGCCCCGCCCACGGCGCAGACGGCGCAGGTGAGCACGCCGCTGCCGAGCCCGCCGCAGCCAACCGCGCCGCAGCCGGGCACGGCGGATCCGAGCGCGGCGATACAGGCGGCCTGGCCGGCGAGCGGCACGCAAGATGCGCGCACGGGGACGGTGGGCATCTATTCGAACAGCACGGCGGTGGCGACCAAGATCAATACGCCGCTGATCGACATTCCCCAGTCGCTCAGCGTCATCACCCGGGAGTTCATCAACGACACGAGCTTTCAGAACCTCACCGACATCACGCGCTACGTTCCGGGCGTCGCCGTGCACCAGGGCGAAGGCAACCGCGACGAGCTCATCATCCGCGGCGTGGATTCGAGCGCCAACTTCTACGTCAACGGCTTCCGCGACGACGTCCAATATTTTCGCGATCTCTACAACGCGCAGAGCGTCGAAGTGTTGAAGGGACCGAGCGCGATCACCTTCGGGCGCGCCTCAGGCGGCGGGCTCGTCAACCGCACGCTCAAGGAGGCCGACGGGCAGCGGATCTACGAGGCGACCGCGCAGACCGGATCCTATTTCGACCGGCGCTTCACGGTCGACGCCGGCCAAGCCGTCAACGAGACCGTCGCCACGCGTTTCAATGCCATGTACGAGGGCAGCGACACGTTTCGACAATTCGGCTCGCTCGAGCGCTATGGCGTCAATCCGACGATGACGGTGAAGGTCGACGACGCCACCAAGGTCAGATTCAGCTACGAATATTTCCATGACGAGCGCACGGCCGATCGCGGCAATCCTTCGCAGGGCCGAAGCTCCGTGCCGCCGTCATCGACGTCGCTCTATCCGGCGTTTCCGTTCGCTCCCAACGGCGACCTGACCGCGTACTACGGCAGCCCCACGCTCAACGTTGCGCGGGCCACCGTGAACACCGCGATGGTCTTCGTCGACCACGATTTCGAAAACGGATTGACGGCGAAGAACGGGACGTATTTGGCCGACTTCAAGAAATTCTATCAGAACGTCTATCCCGGCAACGGCCCGCTGTCGGGGGCGGTCAATCCGACCGATACCTTGTTCAATCGCGCCGCCTACAATCACATGACCAATCGCCAGAACACCTTCAACGATACCGACTCCTTCTACAAGGGCTTCACGGGGCCGGTGTTTCACACGATCGCCTTCGGAACGGAACTCGGCCGGCAAGCCGGCATTGACGTGCGCAACACCGGAATATTTCCCAACGGAACCAACACGGAGGCGGACAATCCGTTTGCGCCGACCTATTTCGGGCCCATCAACTTCCTGCACCAGTACCCGGGGTTTTTCTCCCCCGGCGTCACCACGGCCGATTCCAACAGCCAATACCAGCTCGACCTGCAGTCGGCCTATGCGCGCGACACGATCGAGATCACGCGCTTTCTGCAATTGATCGCCGCGGTGCGCGTCGACCGCTTCGACGAGACGGCGCTGGATCTCAATACGAGGACGCGTCGCAACCGCGTCGACAAGCTGGTGTCGCCGGCGGATGCCGTGATCTTCAAGCCGACGGACAACCTGTCGATCTATTATGCCTACAGTGTCTCCTATCTTCCGGCCTCCGGCGACCAGTTCAGCGCGCTCAGCGACGGCACCGTCATCCTCGCGCCGCAGGGGTTCTTCCAAAAGGAAGTCGGCGTCAAATGGAACCCGCTCCCGCAGCTCATATACAGCGCCGCGGTCTACGATTTGATTCGCACCAACGTTCCGCTGCCCGATCCGAACAACCCGGGATTTTTCATCTTGTCGGGCGAGAACAGGATTCGCGGCTTCGAGACCGAGCTGAGGGGTTATGTCAACGACCGTTGGCAGTCCTGGCTCGGCTACGCCTACACCGATGCACGGGTGTCGAGCGACACCTCGGCCACCATCCGCAAGGGCAACCGCATTCAGCTCGTTCCCTTCCATCAATTCTCGTGGTGGAACAAGTATCAGATCGATCCGGTCTGGTCCGCCTCGCTCGGCGCCGTCTACTTCTCGGATTCGTATGCGTCGTCCGACGATACCGTCTACCTGCCGGGCTTCCTGCGCTTCGACGCCGGCGTCTACGCGCAGATCGACGCGACCTGGAAGGCGCAGCTCAATATCGAGAACATCTTCAACAAGGGCTATTGGGCCACGGCCGACGGCAACAACAACATCTCGCCGGGTCAACCGCGGACCTTTCGCTTCAAGGTCACGGCGAAGTTGTGAGGACGCGGGGAGAGCCGATGGCCCTACGCATTGGCTTCGTTGGGTGGAGGGCTGATCGCTGCCTGAGCCCCCTGTCGCGTGCAGTGAAGGTTGGATGGGAGACTTCAATGTTTGGATGCCTGCGCTGGCTACTCGTAGCTGCAATCGCGGTATTGCCTGTGACGGTCGATTTGCGCCGTGCCTTCACTTGGTCGGAAGCATCCGCCCAGGATATCTGGAGCCTGAATTGTGACCCGGTCGTATTGAACTACTATAGTTTCAACCGGTTTGTCGGGTCGCAGGTCAGGTTCCGCACTCCGCCACCAAACTGTGTCGCGCCCACGTGTGTCCTTTGGGGAGCTTGCATCTCGGAGGTCAGGCTCGACAATGGTTTGCTCCCGCAAAGCAAGCTTAACCCCAATGGTTGTCTTTTGAGAATCTGCAGGTCCAGGCCTGCCGTGTGGTTCGGTCGATAGCACACAGCGTTGCGGCGGCAACCCGCGCGACGATGTCCGCTAAGGGTCGCAAGCAGACCCTACCGATTGGGTGACGAGTTCGGATTCGGTCGGCTGGGAACCACAGGCCCCTCCGGGCGTTCCTGCTTAGCGCAAGGCGGTAACGTTTTTGCTGTTTCCGTTGCCTAGTCACTTGCCGAAGCGGAACAGCGTCAGGCAAGTGGACAGCGCGCTCCAAACCGGAGCTTTGTCGATTATCGCGCTCTACCTGCACACAATCGCCGGAGCGCCGTCACGCAGCTTCGCTCGGCTGTGTTCGCCGCCGCAACGATCCAAGTTATCGCAGTTCGCAATCTTCGCTACCGCGCGGCCGAATCATGCCGGGAGGCGTGCTTCTCGCGCCATTTCGGACCGGGACCACGCATGTAATGGAGCTCAGGCTGATAGGGCCTCGGCTGTTCGATCAGCAACGCTCGGCAGATATTCGTCACAACTGTCCATGCCTTCAGAGCGCCTGCCGCCAGGCGCGGCGCCGCATTCGAGAGCACTTGATTCATCCGCATTCTCCCATCGACGGAGATCTCATGATCGATGGACAAGACGTCCTGCGGGAGATTTGCCCGTCTCGCCATATGTTTTCGAGGGGGAAGCCGAGGCGACGATATAGGAATCTCATTGAGGGACGGATGGCGGATCGGCTCCCGAGGCAAGGCCTCCGCCCCCCGGAACTAACCCGCCGTATTCGCGTTGGGATTGCGGGTTGGCGCGCACGGGGGGAGAGCGCTGATGCGTATCGGTCCAATATTTCCCGTTATGGTCGCGATGACGCTGATCGCGGCAGCAGTCGGCGTCCATGCCGCGGGTTCTGGGCTGGCGGAGGAGGCCGCGCGATCGGCTCAGCCGAGGCAGCTCGCGCAAACGCCGGAGCAATCGCCGCCGCCGCCGGAGCAACCTGAAACGGGAAATCCGCCATCGGCTGCGCCCGCGCCACCGACCTCCCCTCCCGGCACCCCGGCGATGGTTCTCGACGATCAGGAGGTCTCCACGATCCTCGGCAAGAGCGTGCGCAGCAGCACCGGGGAGGACATGGGACGGATCATCGATATCATCGTAAGCCGCGACGGCCAGGTCCACGCGGCCATCATCGACTTCGGCGGGTTTCTCGGCATCGGCACGCGCAAGATCGCGGTCGATTGGCGCGCGCTGAATTTCGCCCCGGCGGGAAAGCCCGGGTCGATCACTCTGGACCTCACGCGCAACCAGGTGCGGCTGGCGCCGGAGTACAAGCGGGGTGAGCCGGTGGTGATGGTCGGCGCAGCGGGCGCCGAGCGAACCATGCCCTCGAGCGAGGTTGCAGCACCGGAGAGGTAATCCTGTCCAGCGCACCGGCACCCCGCGACCACGGCCGCTCCCACCGACGCCGGGTCGAAGACGACAAACCCGCCCCGCAGCGGACGCTGCCCCCTGAGCCACCGGTCGCGGCCTCGCGCCGCAGCCGGCGCGGGCTCGATTGGTTCGCGTTCTGCGTCGCCGACGTGCAGACCGGATTTGGGCCGTTCGTTTCCGTTTATCTCACGGCGCAGGGATGGACGCAGGTCGACATCGGCCTCGTTCTCACCGCCCGCAGTCTTGCCGGACTGGCGTTGCAAATGCCCGGCGGGGCCATCGTCGATACCGCGCGGTCGGAACGCGGCGTCGCCGCGGTGGCGATGATCGCGATCAGCGCGAGCGCGCTGGTGATCGCGCTATGGCCGATCTTTCCGTCCGTTCTCGCCGCGCAAATCCTGCAGGCCGCCGGCAGCAGCGTGGTGAGCCCGGCGATTGCCGCGATCAGCCTCGGGCTCGTCGGTTATGCCGCCAGCGGGGAGCGGTTCGGCCGCAACGCCCGCTTCGCCTCCATCGGCAACGGCCTCGCCGCGGCGGGCATGGGCGCGGTCGGGTATTTCTGGTCGACCCAGGCGGTATTCCTGGTCACCGCCGCCTTCATCGTTCCCACGCTGATCGCGCTGGCTCAGATTCGACCGGATGAGATCGATCCCGTTCGCGCCCACGGCGGGTTGGCGCAAGGGCGGAACAAAACGGCGGGCCTCGTGACTCTCCTGACCAACCGGCCGCTCTTCACGTTTGCGGCGTGCGTGGCCGTCTTCCAGCTCGCGAACGCGGCGATGCTCCCGCTGGTGGCAAGCGTGGTCACCATGCGTTCGAGCACGTGGGCGACGACGCTGGTAGCAGCCTGCATCGTGGTGCCGCAGCTCGTGGTGGCGACATTCTCGCCCTCGGTCGGCCGTTGGGCGCAGCGCTGGGGACGCCGGCCGATCCTGCTCGCCGGCTTCGCCGCACTGCCTATTCGCGGCCTGTTGCTCATGGTCGTGGTCGACCCTCGCCTGCTGGTGGCGGTGCAGCTGCTCGACGGCATCAGCGCCGCAGTGTTCGGCGTGCTAGTTCCACTCACGATTGCCGATATGACGCGTGGTACCGGCCGATTCAATCTGGCGCAGGGCATCGTGGGCAGCGGAATTGGAATCGGAGCCTCGATGAGCACGACGCTGGCCGGATGGATGAGCGATCGGCTCGGCAGCAGCGTCGCGTTCCTGGGCCTTGGATGCATCGGGGCCGCAGGACTGGTGCTGACCTTTCTGCTGATGCCCGAGACGATGGAGAGCAAGGGCGGTCCCAAATTGCTGGCGTCGGGTCGCAATTAAGCTGGTCGCACGCCAGGAGCGCGGTGGCCGCGTTGATCGAATTCGGCGCTCATTGTGAAGTCGTCGAGGAAATGTGATTCTCCGTTGCAGCGTCCCGATGAGGCAAAATCGCGGCGAGGTTCGAAACAACCAGTTCGTGCACTCACGCGTCGCCGGGCACGTGATCGGGCTTGGGCCGCATGGCGAGCTGATAGAGTTTGGGCCCGAACAAAGCGAGCGCGGCCAGCGCCAGGATCGTCGCCGACAGCGGGCGCGTGAAGAACACCGTCCAATCGCCTGCCGAGATCGTCATGGCCTGACGGAAGTTCTGCTCCGCCAGCGGCCCCAGAATCATCCCGATGATGACGGGCGCGGCCGGAAAGTCGTAGCGGCGCATGAGATAACCGATGCCGCCGATGAGATAGAGCAGGATGAGATCGACCGGAGACTGGGTGATCCCATAGGTGCCGATGGTGGCGAACACGAGAATGCCGGCATAAAGCAGCGGCGCCGGGATGTGCAGGAGCTTCACCCAGATCGCGATCAGCGGCAGGTTGAGCACGAGCAGCATGACGTTGCCGATGAACAAGGATGCAATCAGGCCCCACACCAGATGCGGCTGCGACTGCAGCAATAGCGGTCCCGGATTGATGCCGTAGCTCTGGAACGCCGAAAGCATGATCGCGGCGGTCGCCGACGTCGGCAGGCCAAGCGTGAGCATCGGCACCAAAACGCCCGCGGCCGAGGCGTTGTTGGCGGCTTCCGGGCCGGCGACGCCTTCGATCGCGCCTTTGCCGAACTCCTGCGGTTTCGAGGAGAGCTTCTTCTCGACGTAGTAGCTCAGAAAGGTCGGGATCTCGGCGCCGCCCGCGGGCATGGCCCCGATGGGAAAGCCGATGGCGGCGCCGCGTAGCCACGGTTTCCACGACCGCTTCCATTCCTCGCGCGTCATCCAAAGCGAGCCCGAGAGCGGAATGATCTCGTCCTTGCCGGAGCGGTAGCGCGAAGCGACGTAGAGCGTCTCCCCGACCGCGAACAGACCGACCGCCACCACGATGACGTTGATGCCGTCGAGCAGTTCCGGAAGACCGAAGGTAAAGCGCGCCTGGCCGGTCTGCAGGTCGACGCCAATCAGCCCGAGCCAGACGCCGAAGAACAGCGCGGCTAGTCCCCTCACCGCCGAGGAGCCCAGCACGGCCGACACCGTCACGAAGGCGAACACCATGAGGGAGAAATAATCGGCCGGCCCGAACTTGAGCGCCCAATCCACGACCACTGGCGCGAGGAAAGTGATGCCGAGGGTGCCGATCATGCCGGCGACGAACGAGCCGATGGCCGCGGTCGCGAGCGCCGCGCCGGCGCGCCCGTTACGCGCCATCTTGTGACCCTCGAGCGCCGTGACGATGGTGGCGCTCTCGCCCGGCGTGTTGAGCAGAATCGACGTGGTCGAGCCGCCGTACATCGCGCCGTAATAGATGCCGGCGAAAAGAATGAATGCCGCGGTCGGTTCGACCTTGAAGGTGATCGGCAAGAGCAGCGCAATGGTCAGCGCCGGGCCGAGGCCGGGAAGGACGCCGATCGCAGTTCCCAGCGTGGTGCCCACCAGGCACCACAGGAGATTCATCGGAGTGAGCGCGACCGCAAAGCCGTTGAGAAGTTGCGAGAAGGCATCCATCTCAGCCGCCCTCCACGCCGATCAGCCGTTCGATCGTGGCCTCGAACAAGCCGGAACCGATATTGATGCCGAGCGTCGTGGCGAAGCCGAAATAGGCGACGAGCGCGAAAGCCGCGCCGATCAAGGCGTCGCGGACGATCGCCTTGGAGCCGAAGCCGCGGGCCACGCAGACGAACAGAATGGTCGAAGCGATGGTGAATCCTGCGGGACCGATCAAGACGACGTTGAGCACGAGACCGGCGAGGATCCAGAGCAGGGCCGCTCGATCGGGCGTGGCGCTCTTCTCCTCCTCGGTCTGCCAGCCGCCTTGCCAGGCGTCGATCAGAAGGAGGACACCGAGCAATCCGAGAGCCGCCGCCGTCATCATCGGAACGACGGTCGGTCCGACCTTGGCGTAGAGGGGCGATACCGGGATCGACATCGCCTGCCAAAACATGACGATCGCCAGCACGAGCACGCCGACGCCGATGATCGTTTCGCCGACGGCCGGCCGCGGCCGCAGGGGCGCGTCTTCCTGGGTGCCGCTGCTCATGTCAGGCAAGCCCGAGCTCTTTGAGGATGCCTTCGATCCGCGCCGTCTCAACCTCAAGGAAGGATTTGTAATCGTCGCCGAGAAGCGTGATCTGCGTCCAGTCGTGCATCTTGCAGGCCTCGGCCCATTGCGGTGTTGCCGTCATTTTTTCCATCAGCGCGATCATGGCCTTGCGTTGAGCGTCGTTGACGCCGGGAGGAGCGAACACGCCCCGCCAGTTGAACAGCTCCACGTCGATGCCTTCCTCTTTCAGCGTCGGCGCCGCGATGTCTTCCTGGCGCTTGTCCGCCGATATGGCGATCACCCGCAGTTTCCCGGCTTTCACCTGTTCTGCGAACTCGCCATAGCCGGAGATGCCGGCCGCAACCTGGTTGCCGAGCAGTGCCGCGGTCGCCGGTCCGCCGCCGGCGAAAGCGACGTAGCTGACCTTCGTGGGCGCGACGCCGAGCGCCTTGGCGATCATGCCGATGAGGATGTGGTCGGAGCCGCCGGCCGAGCCGCCGGCAACGGGAACTTTGGCGGGATCGGCTTTGAGCGCGGCCGCAAAGTCCTTGGCGCTCGTGAAGGGCGATGGTGCCGGAACCACCAACGCCAAAAATTCGCCGGTCAGGCGGGCGATGGGGGTCGCCTGCGCGAGCTTGACCGGGCTCTTGTTGGCGGTGATCGCGCCGACCATCACCATGCCCGCCACCATCAGCGCGTTGCCCTGCCCCTTCCACTGATTCAAGAATTGCGGAAGCCCGACCGCCCCGCCCGCGCCTCCCACATTGGTGATCTGCACGCCCTTCACGGCGCCGGTCGCACGCAGCACCTGCTCGATCGTACGCGCCGTCTGATCCCAACCGCCGCCCGGCGCCGCCGGGACGAAGAGCTTGAGCAAATCGACTGCCTGGGCGAGCGCCGCGTCGATGCTCGCGAGCGGCAACGGCAAAGCGGCGGCAGGAACGAGCGCAGCGCTACGCAGAAGATCACGGCGGGTCGGCATGGCGTTTCCTTTCCAAGAGATATTTGATCGACGCTCTCCGGCGCCTAGTTGCATGCGATACGAAAGCAGGAGACGTAGCCGAAGTCGAGCCGCTACGCTCCGGGAAGCTTGCGCGCAGGCGGGCCAGTATAGGTCCAAATCAGATGGCGCGGGATTGGTCCTTTGTTGCGCTCGCCTGACTGCATCTCCTCGAAAGCGTGGGCCAACGCGCCGACCGACCGAGACAATACGAACAGTCCCCGGCAAAGAGCGGGTGCAAAGCCGAGCTCCGCGAAGACCACGCCGGTCGCGCCGTCGATATTCATGGGGACGGGTCGTCCTTTCTCGGCCGCGAGCTGCGCCTCGAGCGCACGCCCTATCGCGGCGAAGCGCCCGCTCACGGCGCCACCGGCGGCGGCGGCCTCGACCATTTCGAGCAGGCGCGGCGCACGCGGATCGCGGGGATGAAAGCGGTGCCCGAAGCCGGGCACATGCCGCCTACCCGCTTCGGCCAGCGCCTTCATTTCGGCGCTGACGGCTTGCGCCAGCCGCGCTTGGCTGACCGGACCGCCGCCCATGCGCGCGGCGATGGCATTATAGAGCGTGACGCATTGCTCGCCGGCTCCGCCGTGGACGTCGCCAAGCATGTTGATGGCCGACGCCATGGCATTGTTGATGCCGACCCCGCAGGTGATCGCCATTCTGGCCGCCGCGATCGAGGGGGCCTGTGGGCCGTGGTCGACCGCCGCGACCAGCGCGGCTTCCAGCAACTTGGCGGCGGCGGGATCGGGAAGCTCGCCACGGGTCATGAGATAGACCATCTCGGCAAAGCTGATGCGGCCGATCAGGTCCTCGATCGCGTAGCCGCGATAGCGGATCATGCCCGGCTTCATGTCGATGATCGCAGTCGACCACCAATCCTGCGGGGTCGTGGGGTTGTGGGTCGCGGGCATGTTGCTGCTGCTCATATGGCGCCGTCGCGCGCAAGCTCGTCGATCTCGCGCTTGGAAAATCCAAGTTCGGCCAGGAGATCGCCGGTATCGGCGCCGAGCGCCGGCGGCGGCGACGCCGGTTTTGGATCCCCGCTTGCCAGCCGGAAGCCCGACCGCACGACGCGGACCGGACGATCGACCGCGGGCACGCAGTCGAAGGTCTTGAGCAGTTCTCGCTCGACGACCTGCGGATGCTCGAGCACGGAGGGCACGTCGAGCACTTCGCCGGCGGGAACGCCGCTCTTGTTGAGGAGCGCCGACCATTCCTGCGCCGATCTCACCGCGAGCGCCTGCTCGATCTCGGCCTTCAATTCGAATCGACGGCGCTTGCGATCCTCGCGCCCGGCGAAGCGCGGATCGGCGGTAAGCTCACCACGGCCGATCAACCGGCACAACGTCTCGAATTGCTCCTGCTTGTTCGCGGCGATGTTCAGAAGTCCCTTGCCGGTTCGGAACGTGCCCGAGGGGCTCGCCGTCATGTTCTCGTTGCCCATGGGTTCGGGTCGCACGGCCGCGATCAGCCAATTCGAAACCGCCCAGCCCATGGCCACGAGCGAGGCTTCCAGCATGGAGACGTCGATGAATTCCCCCTCCCCCGTCCGCTCGCGGCGAACGAGCGCCGCGGCAATGGCGAACGCGGCGGTCATGCCGCCCATCGTATCGGCGACCGGATAGCCGACCCGCAACGGCGCCGATTGCGCGTCGCCGGTGACGCTCATCACCCCGCACAGCCCTTGGATGATCTGATCGTAAGCGGGGTTGAACCGGAGCGGTCCGTCCTGGCCGAAGCCGGAGATCGCGCAATACACAATGTCGCTCTTGACCGCTTTGAGCGCGGCGTAGCCGAGCCCCAACCGCTCCATCACGCCGGGACGAAAATTTTCGACTACGACGTCGGCGGTGGCGACCAGCCGAGAGAAGGCCGCGCGGCCCTTGGGTGATTTCAAATTCAGCGTGAGCGAGCGCTTGCCCGCGTTTTGCGCCAGGAACGACGCCCCCATGCCGCGGCGATTGAGTGCGGGATCGGCGCCAAGCTGGCGCGCGAGGTCGCCGGAGCCGGGCACTTCGACCTTGATCACTTCGGCGCCGAGCTGCGCCAGTTGATAGCAGCAGAACGGGCCGGCAAGCACGTTGGTCAGATCGAGCACCCGCGTCGCCGCGAGAAGTCCAGCCATTCCTGCACCAGCCTGTTCTGTGCAGCAGAATATCTTTCTGCTTAGCATAACATTCTGTACAGCGCAACAGCGTTCTACTATGTTTCCGAATCGGGCAACTGAGCGGGTGACCGGGAATGAGCAAAGATAAGGTCGAGGCGGTCGAACGCGCGCTTGCCGTGCTCAACGCGTTCCATGCTGACAAGCCGGCGATGACGCTCGGCGAGATCGCGTCGGCAACGGGCTTCTACAAGAGCACGATCCTGCGCCTCGCCGGCTCGCTGGAGCGGCTCGGCTATCTCATTCGCGACGAGCGCGGCGTGTTCCGGCTCGGCCCGGCGCTCTGGCGATTGGGATCGATCTACCGGGCCGGGTTCAATCTCGGCGAGGCGATCAGGCCGGAGCTGCGCAGCCTGGTGGAGGCGACCGGCGAGACGGCGTCCTTCTATATCCGTGAGGGTCAGTCCCGTGTGTGCCTGTTTCGGCACAATTCGCCGCAATCCGCGCGCCACCACCTCGACGAGGGCGCCGAGCTGCCGCTCAATGCCGGCGCCAGCGCCCATGTGCTGCTCGCCTTCTCCAATGATGCCAAAGGCCCGAAGGCGAAGGCGGTGCAGCAGCGCGGCTATGACATATCGCTGGGCGAGCGCGATCCCCAGGTGGCCGCCGTCGCCGTCCCCGTTTTCGACCTCGCCGGTGAGTTCCGCGGCGCGCTCGCGATCTCGGGTCTGATCGGACGATTCAAAGAGAAGGCGCGCCAAGCCGCACTCGCAGAATTGTCGGCATCGGCCGATCGGCTGCGGACCATGCTGCCGGCGCGCGAATGACCGTTGACCGATGTCGAAGACGGCCCCTGCGCTCGACTGCGAATGGCGGGCGACGTAAGCTTCGAGGCACATAAATCGCCCGCTGCAACGACAGAAGCCCGCAATGCTCACGCGTCGTCACTTGCTCGCCGCCTCGACCGCAGGGCTGCTTTCTTCCAGCGCGCGCTTCGTCCCGCGCGCGTTCGCGCAGGCGACCAAGAAACCGGCCCACGTGATCGTCGGCTTTCCGGCGGGCGGCGGCACCGACGTCATTGCACGCATCCTCGCGGACGGGCTGCGCGGTCCCTACGCGTCCACGGTGCTGGTTGAAAACAAGCCGGGCGCCGCCGCGCGCATCGCGGTCGAGTACGTGAAGAACGCGGAGCCCGACGGAAGCGTGATGCTGTTCACGCCGGACTTTCCGATGACGGTCTACCAGCACAGTTTCCGCTCGCTGAGCTACGACCCGCTGCGGGACTTCATCGCGGTGTCGCCGGCGGCGAAGTCGATGCTGACCTACAATGTCGGTCCGGCGGTATCGGAGAGCGTGAAGACCTTGGCCGAGTTCGCGCAATGGTGCAAAGCGAACCCCGGCAAGGCTTCGTACGCAACCACGGCGGCCGGTGGCACGCCGCATTTCGTCGGCATGATGTTTGCCAACGCGGCCGGGGTCGCGATGACCCCCGTGCATTACCGCGGCGGGGCGCCGGCGCTGCAAGATCTGCTCGGCGGTCACGTGCCGGCGAGTGTCAATCCGATCAGCGAAAGCCTGCCCTTCGCCAAATCGGGAACGTTGCGAATTCTGGCGGTGACGGGTTCGCAGCGCTCGTCGTTCCTGCCCGACGTCCCGACCATGGCCGAGGCCGGCTATCAGGTGGTGGTGGAATCGTGGCTGGGCGTGTTCGTGCCGGCGAAGACGCCGGCGGACATCGTCGACGCGCTGAATGCGGCCATCGCCGAAGCGGCGAAATCTTCGCACATGATCGAGAATCTGGCCAAGGTCGGCAACACCACCGCGTTCCAGACGCCGGCGCAATTCGCCGCCACGGTCAGGGCTGATCTGGCGCGCTGGGCCCCGATCGTGAAGGCATCCGGTTTCGTCGCCGACGATTAGCGCGAAAACCACAACCGCCAGCGCCGATCGGCGATGATCGCACGCGCAGCATTGTGACCGGGAGCTCCGGTGACGCCTCCGCCCGGATGCGCTCCCGATCCGCAATGGTAGAGTCCCTTCAACGGTCCCCGATAATCGGCATAGCCGACCGCGGGGCGGGCCCAGAACAGCTGATCGAGCGTCAATGCCCCGTGAAAAATATCTCCGCCGGTCAGCCCGAACACCTGCTCCAGATCAAAGGGACTCAAGACCTGACGGCCGATGACGCTCGCCTTGAACCCCGGCGCGTAGCGATCGACGGTTTCGATCATCAGATCGGCCACCGTCGCGCGATGATCGTTCCATGATCGCCCGGCCGGCAATTGCGGCGCCACGTGTTGGCAGAAGAGGCTTGCGACGTGGCTCCCCGCGGGGGCCAGCGTGTCATCCAAGGTCGACGGGATGACCATCTCGATGATGGGCTCGCGGCTCCATCCGAGCGTTCGCGCGTCGCAATAGGCGCGATCCATGTAGCCGAGGCTCGGCCCGAGAATGATCCCCGCGGTGTGGTGATCGCCGCAATCGCGTCCAGGCAGCGCCGTGAAGCTCGGCAGCTCCGAGAGCGCCACGTTGATCCGGAACGTGCCCGAGGCGCAGCGCCACCCCTGCATGCGCCGAAGAAAGGCCGGGTCGAGCGCGTCCGGCGGGATCATCGCAGTATAAAGGAGCTTGGGATTGACGTTGGCGGCGACCGCGCCGCCGCGCACGAGGCGTCCGTCCTCGAGCACGACGCCGACGGCGCTTCCTTTCTCGATCAAGACCTCGCGAACGGGCGCGTCGGTCTCGATTTCCACGCCATGTCCGGCCGCAGCGCGCGCCATGGCTTGGGTGATCGCGCCCATTCCGCCGATGGCGTGACCCCAAACACGCTTCTTCCCGTTCACCTCGCCGAAGGCGTGGTGCAACAGAACGTAGGCGGTACCGGGCGTGTACGGACTTGCATAGTTCCCGACGATGGCATCGAAGCCCAGCCAGGCCTTCACGAGTTCGCCCCCGAACCAGGCATCGAGATAATCGGCGGCCGATTTGGTCAGCAGCTCGAGCAGGGTGCGCAGATTTTCCGCCGGGAGCCGGCGAAGTCGGTTGCCGATCCGACCAGCTCTGAGCGCTTCTCGCAACGCTGCCAGCTTTGTTCCGTTGGTGAGGTTCGGCGGCGGCTGCAGGACCAGCTCGCGCAGCACATCGGCACTCGCGTCGAGCGCCCGGTTGAAGGCGTCATATCGTTCCGCATCGCCAGCACTGAACTTCGCGATACTGTGTTTGGTGCGACCCTCGGCCGCGAGCAGATAGCGGCCGTCCAAGGTGGGAAGGAAATTTTGCGCGCGACGCTCGACAATCTTCAGCCCATGCTCGAAGAGGCGAAGGTCGGCGATGATCTTGGGGTTCAACAGGCTTACGGTATAGGCCGCGATCGAGTTTCGGAACCCTGGGCAAAACTCTTCCGTGACCGCCGCGCCGCCCACCATCGACCGTCGCTCGAGGACCTTGACTTTCAGGCCCGCCATGCCGAGGTAGGCGGCGCAAGTCAGCCCATTGTGCCCGCCACCAATGATGACGACGTCGTATGTTTGCATCGAAGGCGCTAGTTACAGGCGCAGCGGTGCGGATCGCAATGCCTCATATATTGCCTTGCGCCGTCACGGCTTGCCGGTATTCTCGCGCGCACGGACTGATTCACACCATCGCTCGCAAGCGTCGTCGCGCTCGAATTGTGAGTGGGCCAGGCGCTGCACTGCTGATCCGCTTCGCAAACCGATCGGCCTTGGGGGACATATCATAATCTCATGCCCGCGAAACTGTCACCGTCGCGTCACCTTCGGATCAGCCGATCCAAAGCTGGGCTGGGTCTCTTCGCCCGTGTCGCAATCAAGAAGGGGCAATTCATCGTTCGCTACAGCGGCAGGAAGATTCGCAGCGACGCCGCCGACGAGCTCGATACCCGCTACATGTTCGAGGTCAACGCGCGCTGGACCATCGACGGCTCCAACCGCCGGAACCGCGCACGCTACATCAATCATTCCTGCCGACCGAATGCCGAAGCCTATTTCGTGAAACACATGATCAAGATCCGGGCGATCAAGAATATCAAGCCCGGTGACGAGATCACGTATCACTATGGCCGCGATTATTTCGACTCCTTCATCAAGGCCGTGGGTTGCAGGTGCAGGGCTTGCGCCAAGAAACGCGCCGAGATTCGTTCTCAGCGATCGAGGCGTCGGGCCAAGTCTGCGCGTCGGGCCAAGTCTGCGCGGTTCAAGTCTGCGCGGTGAGGCGCCGAGAGTCCGCAAGCCATCATCCGGCCGCAGGCGCGAGATCGCGCTCCAGCTGATGCAGGATGACCCCTTCCAGCGGGTCGCACGCGTCGTTCCACGGCTTCCGCTGCAGCGCGCGCCTGGTGTCGGCATAGCCCGCCTCCCAGCGAAGGCTAATCCCGGCCGGGCTGAAATCGATGTCCTTGGTGTGGTTTTCATTGTCCAACCGAGGGGCGAGGAGCTGCACGACGTGCATGCGCGTGAGGCAACCGTACTGGGCTAGATCCTTGACGACCGCACGATTGCGGACGTCGTCGGGCATCAATTTGACGAGCTCCGAGACCACGTGGCGCAGCTTGTGGACCTGACGTTGTTTCGCAATATGACTCGCGACGCGGCTCGAATATTGAATGTCCTTCTGGCGGTGAAGCACCTCCCAGATGCTCTCCGGCTCCGGTCCCGTCGGGTTCCACATGTGCACGGCAAAAATGAGGGAGTCGCGGCGCGGGTCGTCGTCGAAGATCGCCTCGGTCGGCGTGTTGGAGAGGATTCCGCCATCCCAATAGAGTTCGCCATCGATGCGCACGGCCGGAAAGGCCGGCGGCAGCGCGCCTGACGCCATCACATGCTCGACCGTGATGGCGCTCTCGCGACTGTCGAAGTAGCGCATCTCGCTCGTGCGCACATGCGCCGCGCCGACGGTAAGCCGCGGCGTGCAGCGCTCGATGAGCGCAAAGTCGACGAGCTCGGTGAGCGTCTTCGCCAGTGGTGCGGTCGAGTAGAAGCCGGCGCTGTCCCGTCCGAGCGGATAGTGCGCGCCGAGAAGGGCCAGCGGATTGGGTTTGAAAAAGCCCGGAATGCCGGCGAGCAGGGTCGACCAATAGGATGCGGTATCGGCGAGCCCCGGCCAGTTCGCCAAACCCCAGAATTCCTCGCGCTTCATCCGGCGCCAGAATTCCTCCAGCCGGTCGAGGCGATTCTCGGGCTCGTTGCCGGCGATCAGGCTGGCGTTGATGGCGCCGATCGACGTGCCGATGATCCAATCCGGCTCGATCCCGGTTTCGTGGAGCGCCTGATAGACACCCGCCTGGTAGGCGCCGAGCGCGCCGCCGCCTTGGAACACGAGCACGATCTGGAGCCGCCGCGCTGGATTAGCTTCCGATGCAGGCCGTTCTTGTGCATCCGCACTGTGCTTGGATTTCGAGACATCCAACATGTTTGCCTCCGGTACTGCGCTCGCGTGCAGCTTGTTCGGTGCGACCCGGCGGATTCCGTACTAGCCGATCCTAATGTGCGGTCCAACCGCCATCTACCGGCAATGCCGTGCGTTCAGCCGCGGCAACGCCGGAAATTCGGCCGCCTTACGCGAGCGAAATTTGATGGCTGCGTCACTTCCTGACCCGCGCGGTATTGCCTCAAACTGCGTAAGCAGTGGAACCAAGTGCGCGAACCCGCGTTCACGTGTCCGTGAGCGGACCGCCGCTGGCGGCCTTTGCCCCGATCAACAGACTGGCCAGGCGGCATGAATTGCTTTTTCCTATCCCGCCGCACCGACCGAGGATAGGTTGACGGGTGGCGCGGCATGGGAGGGGTCATGCGAACCGCCGTCGCTGAGACCGACAAGGCCGCAATCCCGACCTGCGGGATCGCCGTGATGGCCAAGGCGTCGATCGCGGGACGCACCAAGACCCGCTTGGTTCCTCCTCTGACATTCGAAGAAGCGGCGCAATGCAACACGGCATTCCTGCGCGATATCGCCGATAACATTCTCGCCGCCTCCGCTCAGGCCTCGATCGCCGGCTACGTTGCGTACGGTCCGGCTCACGCGCGGGCCTTCTTTCAAGAGAATCTGCCGCGCGAGATCGCGCTGATCGAGGCCTGCTACCCGACTCTGGGTGAATGCCTCGATTACACGATTGCGCAGCTCCTGGAGCGCGGCCATCGCTTCGCGGTGGTTCTCAATTCCGACAGTCCCACGCTGCCCACCTCGCTTCTGGTCGAGACCGCCCGGTCGCCGGGCCGCGCAAGCACGTGGGCGGTGTTCGGACCCGCCGTCGATGGCGGCTACTACTTGCTCGGGCTGAAGGCGAAGCACCACCGTCTGTTTGAGGACATTGCCTGGAGCACGGAACGCGTGGCGCAGCAGACGCTCGAGCGAGCCGCCGAACTGAAGCTGCCCGTGCATATGCTGCCGACGTGGTATGACGTCGACGACCTCGCGGCGTTGAAAATGCTGCGGGCGGAACTGTTCGAGGGTCAATCCTTCGCGCCGGATCTTTGTCCTGCGCAACCGCGGCACACGCGCGCGTTGATCCAATCGCTGATCGACGCCTCGGACCTCGAGGAGCGTTTGGCCTTCAGCGCATTGAGGGGGGCTGCGGAGTGAGGCGCGTCACCGGGCTCGATTGGCCGCTTTTGGCGCTCGGCGGATGCCTGCTCGTGCTTTCGGCCGCCGGCGCAATCGCGGTTACGCAATTCGACGACCCCAACGTCGGCGTCGTGCTTGTGCTTCAGTGCGCGCCCTATGCCATCGCGGCATGGCTCGTGCTCCGGGGAAGGCCGGACGATGCCGGCAGCGGCCGCGCGCTCGCGACCATTCTCATCGTCGGCGTTGCCATGCGCTGCCTGCTCCTGCCCGGAACGCCGGTTTCGACCGACCTCTTCCGCTACGTCTGGGACGGCCGCGTGCAAGCCGCCGGCATCAATCCATATCTTTACGTGCCGAACGACGCGGCGCTCTCGAGCCTGCGCGACGACGCGATTTATCCCTTTATGAATCGAGCCGACTATGCCCCGACGATGTACCCGCCGACCTCGCAGGTCGTCTTCTATCTGATCACGCGCATATCCGAGGCGCCGATCGCCATGAGGGCCGCCATGGTGGCGTTCGAAGGGCTTGCGGTCTGGGCGATGCTGCAATTGCTCGCGCTGCGCGGCCTGCCGCGGTCGCGAATCCTGCTTTACGCTTGGCACCCTTTGCCGCTGTGGGAGTTTGCCCGCAGCGGCCATGTCGACATCGTGGCCATTGCCTTTCTGCTGCTGGCTTTCCTGGCCACGGAACGGCGCTCCCCGATCCTCGCCGGCGTCGCCCTCGGTGCCTGCGCACTGGTCAAGTATTTTCCCGTCGTGACCGGTCCCGCGCTTTATAAGCGTTGGGACTGGCGCCTCCCCCTCGCCTTTGTCGTCACGGTCGCCGCGCTCTATCTGCCTTACATCGGCGCCGGCACGAAAGTGTTCGGATTTCTCGGCGGCTATCTCAGCGAAGAGGGCTTGGACCGGGGCACGGGAATTTTCTGGTGGCAGCTCATCGGCGCCTTCGTCTCGCTGCCGGAGTGGACATTTTCATTCTACCTCGCTGCGGCGACGCTGGTCATGACGGTGCTCGCCCTTGTCGTCGTGTTCCGCCCGCAAAGAGCACACGCCGATCTCGCCGGCGCCATGCTGCTCGCCGTCGCTTTTACTCTCCTGCTTGCGCCGCATTACGCCTGGTACTTCGCCTGGCTGGTGCCGTTTCTGTGTTTCTACCCGGTCGTCGGCGTGATCTATCTCACCTGCGCCGTGAGCTTGCTTTATTTCGCGCACTGGCCTCCGACCCTGTGGGAAGCGCTGCCGATCTACGTCCCCTGCGTTCTCATTCTCGCATCTGAATTTGCGTGGCGGCGCCGCCGACGCAAGGCCCAGGAGCCCCATGCCGATGCAGCCCTCGCCTGAGGTCAAGGTCGATCCCCGGCGCTATTTCGAAAGCGTCGACGAGCGGCGCAGCGGGCACGCACCGCGGCAGCCGGTCTGCGTCTATCTCGAGACCACGAACCGCTGCAACCTCTTGTGCACGACTTGTCCGCGCACCTACGCGGAGCTGGAGCCGCCCGCCGACATGAGCTGGCGGCTCTTCACCTCGATCGTCGACCAGATTCCGAATGTCCAACGCGCGGTCTTGCACGGCGTCGGCGAACCGATGCTGGTGAGAAACCTGCCGAGGATGGTGCGCTATCTCAAGGATCGCGGCACCTACGTGCTCTTCAACACCAATGGCACTCTCCTCACCGAGAGGAACGGCCGCGCGTTGATCGAGGCGCGCCTCGACGAGCTTCGCGTCTCGCTCGATGCCTCGAACGCGAAGTCCTTTCTGGCCGTGCGCGGCAAGGATTACTTCGGCCGCATCCTCAGGAACGTCCGTGCCTTCCGCGAACTGCAGGAACGTGAAGGCAAGGATTTGCCGCGCGTGTCGGCTTGGCTCACGGGCCTCAAGGAAACGATCGCCGAGCTGCCGGCCTTCGTGCGCCTCGCCGCGGAGATCGGCGTGCGCGAAGTCTATCTGCAGCGCCTGGTGTTTTTCGACAATGACGCCATCGGCCTCGCCCGCCCCGACCAGGCCCTCTACGAGCAGATGACGCGCGAGGATGCGGCCCATCTCGAGGCCGCGACCGAGCTCGCGCGCGCTTACGGCATCACCTTCGGCGCCTCCGGCGCCGCCTCGGAGCCGGGCATGAGCCTCAAGCGGGATGACCACGGCTCGCCCTGGACGCTGTGCCGGCGACCCTGGACCGTGATGTATTTCACCGCCAATGGCCGGGCGCTGCCGTGCTGCATCGCGCCGTTCTCGCAGCACGGCTACGAACACTACACGTTGGGCGATGCCACCCAGCAGACGCTGCAAGAGATTTGGAACGGCGCGGCCTACACTTCGTTTCGCGAAGCGCTGCTGTCGGACAAGCCGCCCGCCACCTGCGCAAACTGCGGCCTGCGCTGGAGCCTTTGAATGACCGACGCAGCTCCCGGCAATGGTGCTGCGCGCGAAGCCGCGGCAAGTCGTATCGTCGTCGTGATACCGACACTCGATGAGGAGCAGTCGATCGCGGAGGTGGTGCGCAGCATCCCGCGTGCGATCGTATCCCGCGTCATCGTGGCGGACGGCGGCAGTCGCGACGCCACCGCGGCACGGGCCAAAGCCGCGGGTGCGGACGTCATCGATGCCGGGCGCGGCTATGGCCGGGCGTGCCTCGCTGCGACCATGGCGGCCGAGGACGCCGACATCGTGGTGTTCATGGACGGCGACGGCGCCGACGACCCGCGCAGCATCGCCGCGCTGGTCGAGCCGATCCGGTCCGGCGGCTGCGATTTCGTGCTCGGATCGCGCGCGCGCGGCAAGCGCGAGGAGGGGAGCATCGCCTGGCACCAGCTCGCCGCCGGCCGCCTGGCCGGTTGGGGCATGCGGCTCCTTTACGGCGTGGGCTACACCGATATGTGCGCGCTGCGGGCGATCCGGCGTGACGCCCTGCTCAAGCTCGCCATGCGCGAGCTCACCTATGGATGGAATCTCGAAATGCAGATGCGCGCGGCGCGAGCGGGGCTGCGCATCCTGGAGATTGCGGTCGACTATCGTCGGCGGCGCGGCGGCAATTCGAAGGTGGCGGGAAGTCTCGTGGGGACCATGCGGGCAGGCGCGCGCATCATCGCGACCTTCGCCCGCGTTGCGAGCGAGACGAGCCCGTGGCGACGCGGGCGCGATCGTCAGCGCGAGCTTTCGAACGTGCGCTGATCAAATCCGCGATCAGGTTGGCATCGCCATGATTTGTTTCGTGTAGTGAGTCCGGCCCAACCGCGTCCCGACGGAATTTTTGGAAAGATTGCGGACGCCTCCAATTTGGCGGTTGTTTCAGCCGTTGCGGCGCGCGGCATTCGCCAGATATTGCATGTCCGCTTCCGCCCGCCGGCCGGCGAAGGTGAGCACGAGCTCGCTCGCGCCGGCCTCGCCGTAACGGCGAGCCTGGGCGAGCGCGTCCTCGGCGGTACCGGCGATGGCGAAGGCTTGCGCGAAGCGCTCATCGAGCGCCTGCGCCGGGTGCTCGCCCGCGTGCAGGCGGCGGATGGCGGCGGCGAAATCGGCCTCCGACAACCCCGCCGCCTGCAGCAATGCCGCCTTGGCCGAAGGCACCCGCTGACCGAGCGCCCAGAAGGATGGCAGCATCTCGCCGATCGCCGCCTTGGCGAGGCCGTAGGCCTCGGCACGGTCGAGCCGGACCGCACATGGAATGTATTGCACGACCTCGGCCGGCGCCGGCCGCCGCGCCTGCCGCGCGGAGGCGTGCACCGCGCGCACCGCCGCCTGCGTGAACTCCGCCGGGCACATGTTCGAGATCATCAATCCGTCGGCGATCTTGCCGCACAGCGCGAGCGCCTGCTCCCCTCTCGCCGCCATCAGCAGCGGCATGTCGGGCCGGAGCGCCCGGTATTCGAGCTTGACCTTGTGGGCGGAGAACACGCCTCCCGCATAGTTCACCTCCTCGCCCTTGAGCATGGCACGCACGATGGTGATCGCGTCGCGCACTGCCGCGAGCGGGCGATCGGTGCTCACGCCGAGGCGCTCGGTTGCCGCCGCGATGCCGGAACCGATCGCGAGCCGCGCGCGGCCTTGCGCCAATTCGTCGAGCGCGCCGATCTCCATCGCCATCAGCGTGGGATGCCGGTTGTAGGGATTGAACACGCCGATGCCGATGCCGATCCGGCGGGTCGCCGCCGCGCATGCCGACGCCGCCGGCAGCACGCCGCGATTGAACGCGTTCTCGGCGAACCATAGCGAGTGAAATCCGTTCGCCTCGGCGATGTTGGCAATGTCGACGCAACGGCGGGGATCGACCGCGCCGGACAGACGCACGCTCAGTTTCGGCAGCTCGGCCACACCCATCCCCCCGACGCTCGTGATTCGTATAACGCGTCACACGCCGCCGGGGCGCTCGCCCGAGCTTGCTTCGGAAAAATGGGCGTGCACCACGCGCCAGCCGCCGGCTTCCTTGCGGAACACCATGGTCGAGCGGGTGATGAACTCGGCGCCGCCGTAGTGGATGTCCTTGGGCGGCGGCGCCGCGCCGGTCCAATGGCGTTTGGTGCGGCGATGACACCAGACCACGGCCATGTCGTCGGACACGACGCCGCCGAGGTCGAACGGGGTCCAGTAGCTCGACTGCACGTTTTGCCCGTAGAATTTCCACAGCCGGACCCAATGCTCGCGCCCCTTGTAAGTGTGCCCATTGAGGTTGAAGAACACCGCCTCGGGCGCCGGACTCCAGATCGGCTCGAGCTTTCCCCAATCGAAGCGGGCGTTGGCGTCGATGTAGTCGGCGTGCAGTTGCAAGATTTGCTCGCGATCGCGCTCGGAGCCGCCGACGAGATTGGCCTCAGGCATCATCTCTCCAACTCAAAATTTGGAACCACACTATGGAGTTAAGCCGTGTCATAGCACGCGTAGGACATCTCGACCTCATGTCTCTGATGTGCTGCTGCGCATGCAGATACGTTTGCGCAGCCTGCTCGAGCTCACTTCTTTTTCCGCCGCGAGGCCCGCTCGCGCAGACCTTCCGCGGTGATGTAGAGCAGAGGAATGATGAATATCCCGAATAGCGACGCGGCAAGCATGCCGCCGAACACCGGCGTGCCCACCGCTTGGCGGGTCACGGCGCCGGCGCCCTGGGCGATAACCAGCGGGACGAGACCAAGGATGAACGCGAAGCTCGTCATCATCACCGGGCGAAACCGCAGGCCGGCTGCTTCGATGGCAGCGGCGCGAATGTCCTTGCCGAGCTCGCGCTGTTCCACCGCGAACGCGACGATCAGAATGCCGTTCTTGGCGGCGAGCGCGATCAGCACCACGAGCCCGATCTGGGCGTAGACGTCGAAGCTCAGCCGCGCTACCAGGATGGCGACGATCGCGCCGAGGATTGCGACGCTGACCGACAACAAAGCGGGGATCGGGATATTCCAGCTCTCGTAGAGGGCGACGAGAAACAGATACGCGAACAGGATGGCCAATCCGAGGACGATCCCGGTGCGTCCGCCTGCCAGTTTTTCCTGCAGCGCGGTTCCGGTCCATTCGAAGTTGTAGCCTGGGGGCAGCGTCGCGGCGGAGACGCGCTCCATCGCTGCGAGCGCCTGGCCGGAGCTATAGCCGGGTTTGGCCGCGCCGTTGACGATTGCCGCGCGGAATCCATTGTAGCGCACGAGCGTCTGCGGCCCTTGCACGAGCTTGGCGTCGGCGAGCGCCCGCATCGGCACCATTCCGCCCTGGGCGTTGCGGACATAAATCTCGTAGATGTCCTCGATATTGTCGCGAAACGGCGTCTCGGCCTGCACGTTGACCTGCCAGGTGCGGCCGAACACGTTGAAGTCGTTGACGTAGAAGCTGCCCAGCGTCGACTGGAGGGCGTTGAAGATATCGGTGATCTTCACTCCGAGCACCTGCGCCTTGTCGCGGTCGACGTCGAGATAGATCTGCGGCGTGTCGGCAGCATAGGTGCTGTAGACGCCGGCGAGCTCGGGCTCGGCATTCGCCGCCACCACCAGGCCGCGCAGCGCCGCCGCGACGTCGGAGGGCGATTGGCCCTGCAGCGCCTCCAGCGCGTATTGGAAACCGCCGGTGCTGCCGAGGCCGAGAATGGGAGGCAGGTTGAACGGGAACGCAACCGCGCCCTGGATGGCCGACATTTGCGGCCGCAGCTGCGCAATGATGGCCCCGACCCTCTGCGCCGGATCGGTGCGCTCATCGTAAGGCTTGAGCCGAATGACGAAGAAGGCCTGGTTCGAGGAGGGGACGTAATCGATGAAATTGAGCCCGACCACCGAGAGCACGCCTTGCACGCCCGCGATCGGCCGCACGAGGCCTTCGACCTGCTTGACCACCGCCTCGGTGCGGTTCAGCGAAACGCCCTCCGGAAGACGCAGCGTCGCGAAAATCGCCCCCTGGTCCTCGTCCGGCAAGAAGCTCTGCGGGGTCAGGCTGAACAGCAACGCCGAGGCCGCAACCGTCCCGGCGACCACCACGGTGCCGACGATCGCCACGCGCACGAAACGGCGCACCACCCATACATAGCCGTCGCGGGTGCGGTCGATCGCGCGCAGCACGTAGCGCATCGGACCGCTCGCCTTCTGACCGTGCGTGAGCAGCACCCCACAAAGCGCCGGACTCAAGGTCAGCGCGTTGGCGGCGGAAATCAGCATGGCGACCGAGACCGCCACCGCAAACTGGCGGAAGAGCTGCCCGCTTATCCCGGGGATGAAGGCCACCGGCACGAACACCGAGAGCAAGACGAGCGTGATGGCGATAATCGGGCCGGTGATCTCGGCCATCGCTCTCTTGCAGGCCTCCGGTACGGGAAGCTGCGGATTCTCCTCGATCACCCGCTCGACGTTCTCGACCACGACGATGGCGTCGTCGACCACGATGCCGATGGCGAGCACGAGGGCAAGCAGCGAGACGGTATTGGCGGAATAGCCGATGAGGAGCATCACGGCGAAGGTGCCGACGATCGACACCGGCACGGCAACGAGCGGGATCAGCGTCGTTCGCCACCTGCCGAGGAACAAGAACACCACCACGCCCACGAGCACGATCGCGATGCCGAGCGTGCGAATCACCTCCTTGATCGTCTCCGTCACGAACACGGTTGAATCCCAGAACACGGTGTAAGCCAGGTCGTTGGGGAAGCGCTTCTCGAGCTCGCTCAACGTCTCACGCACGTGGCGCGCCACTTCGACGGCATTGGATCCGGGGGTCTGATAGATGCCGATCGCCGCGGCCGGCGCGCCGTTGAAGCGGCTATAGCGGTCCTGCGACTTTGCGCTCATTTCCACCCGCGCAACGTCCTTTATGCGGATCACCGAGCCATCGGGATTGGCGCGCAGAACGATGGCGGCGAATTCCTCCGGTTGCGTGAGCCGCCCCTTGGTTTTGATGTTGATTTGGACCTGCTGCTGGGTCGTGATCGGCGCCGCGCCGACGCGGCCCAGCGCTGCCTGAATGTTTTGATTTGAAACCGCGGCGATGACGTCGTTCGGTGTCAGATTGAGCTCGGTCAGCCGGTCGGGGTCGAGCCAGACGCGCAACGAATAGTCGAGCGGCCCGAACAGCGTTGCCTGCCCGACGCCTTTGATCCGCGCCAATGGATCGATGACGTTGATCGTCGCGTAGTTGCTCAGATAAACGGCATCGTAGGTGCTGTTCGGCGAATAGAAGCTGATCACCTGCAGCAGCGCGGCGGATTTCTTGCGGATGGTGAGGCCGTTGCGCGAGACCTCCGCCGGCAACTGCGGAATCGCGAGACTGGCGCGGTTCTGCACGTTGACGGTGTTGATGTCGGGATCCGTGCCGAGCGCGAAGGTCACCGTCAGGATGTAGCTGCCGTCCGCGGCGCTGGCGGACTGATAATAGAGCGCGTTGTCGATGCCGTTGACTTGCTGCTCGATCGGTTGCGCCACCGTCGTCTCCACCACTTCGGCATCGGCCCCCGGATAACTCGCGTTGAGCGTGACCTGCGGCGGCACGATGTCTGGAAACTGCGCGATGGGAATCGCGAAAATGGCGATGACGCCGGCAAGCGTGATGACGATGGCGATGACGATGGCGAGCCGCGGCCGCTCGATGAAAATGCCGGAAAGCATCAGGTCCCCGGCACGACGGTTGTCGTCACGACTTGGCCGGGACGGACCTTCTGAATGCCCTCGACGATGATTTGCTCTCCCTCCTTGAGCCCGTCGGTCACCACGATGTCGCGGCCCTGCTCGGCGCCGGTCGTTATGCGGCGCTGCTCGACCTTCTTGGCCGCGTCGACCACGAGCACGTAGCGGCCGGCTTGATCGAGCAGGACTGCGGATTGCGGAACCGTCAGCGCCGACTTCGGCACCCCTCGCTCGACGGTGACGCTGACCACCCCACCGGGGATGAGCAGGCCATCCGGATTCGGCACTGTCGCCCGCACGGCAACCGTATCCGTCGTCGGGTCGACCTGGACGTCGAGGAAGTCGCTCAGTCCGGGATGGGGATAGATGCTGCCGTTGGGCAGCTTGATGCGGATGTTGACATGCGTGTTCTTGTCGGGATCGGCGGCGCGGCGCCGATAGTAGTCGAGAAGATTGCGCTGGCTGACCTGGAAGATGACGTAGACGGGGTCCTGGCTGACGATCGTTGCCAGCGTTCCCGAGGAGGGCTGCACGAGATTGCCCTTGGTGAACCTTTCGAGTCCGATCCGACCGTCGATTGGAGAGCGGATCTCGGTGTAGCCGAGATTAATCTCCGCCTGCTCGAGCGCCGCCTGCGCCTCCATCACGCTCGCCTGCGCCGCCGCCTCGTCGGCCTCGCGCTGGTCGACCGTGGATTGCGGGATGTTCTGATTGCGCACCAGTTCCTTGCCGCGCTCAAACTGCAGCCTGGCATTGACCTGCGTCGCCTTGGCCTTGGCGAGGGTGGCGCGCGCTTGGTCGACCACTGCCTTGTAGGTCGCCTGCTCGATGCGGAACAACAGGTCGCCCTTCTTGACCTCCTGCCCTTCGGTGAAGGTGCGCTCCTCGATGAAGCCCGTCACTCGCGCAACGAGATCGACCTTGTCGATCGCCGTAATGCGGCCGATGTAATCGGCGGTTTCCGTGACCTGACGGCTCACCACCGGCGTAACCGAAACGGCGGGCGGCGGGGGGCCTTGGGCGGCCGCGATGCCGCAAGACGCCGCGACGCTCAGCGCGCCAATGGCGGCTTTCCAAGCACGCAATTTACGACGAGGCATCGGGGTGCTCCTGACTGCGGGGAACGACGTTCGCTTCGGGATGCCGCCGCTCCGCGACACCCTACACCTGCGCGAAGCCGCCATCCACGAACAGTTCCGTTACCGCGACGTCGCATTACTCCTGCTGGCCATGCTCAGCCATGCAGCCGAAACCCCCGCGGCGGCTCCGCGGCACCTGGGCTTGGTTCGAGCATAAGAGCGTATAGACTTCTGCTTAGGCGTATATACACGCCCGTCAAGGATCCGCGTGCGATGACGAAGCCAAGGGGCGCTGGGCCCCCATGACGATCACCGGATTGCACGCCCCGCGTCGCGGACCCTACACTCAAGCCGCCGCGCGCTGCGCGGGCAAGATTTCCAAACTATCGGAGTGCACAGCCATGCAGAAATTGCGTTTGCTGTCCGCGACCCTCGCCCTCGTTGCGGTTGCCGCGTTTCCCGCGCAACCTGCCGACGACGTCAAGCCGCCACCCGCCGGCTACCGGCACTGGTTCCACGTCAACACGATGATCATCGACAAAGCGAGCCCGCTGTTTAAGGATCTGGGCGGGATGCACAACGTTTACGTCAACTCGGTGGGCGAGGCCGCGCTCAAGAAGGGCGGGCCCTATCCCGACAAGAGCATGTTCGTAACCGACCTGCACGACTTCACCGTCTCCGACGGCTCCTACGTGGAAGGCGCCCGCAAGGGGTTGGCCGTCATGGTGAAGGACGCGAAGAAATATGCATCGACCGGCGGCTGGGGCTTTCAGTTCTGGGAGGGCGGAGATCCCAAGAAGCCGCAGGTGACCGACGCCGCCAAACAATGCTTCGCGTGTCACCAGCCGAAAAAAGACCAGGACTACGTCTATTCCACCTACATTCCGTGAAGCGGCGGTAAGGAGCGCAACGAAGTCGCAACACCGCTGAGCGCCAACTCGACGAGGTCATTCCGGCGCGCGGGCGCCAAACGACGCGAGCCGCACAAGCCTACTCACTCGTTCACGCCCGCCTTTCGATCGGCATCGGCGCTTCCTGGCTCGACCACGAGCAAAATGGACGCTGCACCAAAGAGCTGTTGTAGTACTGCGGTTGTCCGGTGATCTCTGCGCCAATCCAGGGTGGCAATTCGATGTGCTGATGCTCGTGCCGCAACTCGATTTCGGCGATGACCAAACCGAAGTTGTCGCCGGAGAACACATCGACTTCCCAAGCGAGATCGCCGCAAGGGACGACGTGGCGCACCTTCTCGATGATGGAGCCTTGGCGGAGCTTTATCAGCGCCTCGGCTTCCAATACCGGAATATCATACTCCAGCTCCAGCCGGCGCAGGTCCGCGGGGCGGGATTTGACGGTGAGCGTTGCGGCGCAGTCATCCTTGATGCGAATGCGGATCGATACTTTCCCGTTGCAGGCCAAATAGGCTTGTCGGAGGGAGATGCGACGGGTGGCGAGCTTTTCCCAACCGTTGCCACGCACGAGGAATTTTCGCTCAATCTCGAAACTCATTCGCTCCCCTCAACCGGGCTATGATTGCAACATGCAGGCTCGGGATGACGACCGAAAACAGACTGTGACGGTCTCATGACACTCTAAGAGGCTCGAATATCAAAAGAAAAAAACAAAAGCAAGCGGAGCTTGCGAGGACGCACGCGATGGGCAGGGCCGAGGATTGATCGCGGCGCATTCGTGCGGGAGGTCTGCGTAGTCCTTCGCCTGCTATGATTTTGCCGGCGTCGACCGCTCGCTCAGCGCATCGATGACGACCTTCGGAGTGATGAGGCCCAAGCTCATCGCCAAAATGAGGATCACGGCGCTCATGCCGTCGGCGATCGTCGCGTTGATCAGATCCAGCGACGCCTGCGCGCGGTCGGCAATTTGCACAAGGCCGCTCGCCATCCTGAACAGGAGGACGCCCGGCATCATCGATACCACTGAGGCGAAGCCGATGGCCGCAAACGGCATGTGCCAACGGCGTGCGACCGGAGTGAGGATCAACCCGACCACGAGACACGCGAGCAGGGTGCCGAGCGCAGCGCCAAAGCCGAGCACAGTGATCGCGACCCACCGCAGCGCATGCGCCAGCATGCCGACCGTCACCGGCCAGAGCAGCATCTTCGGCGGCGTAGAGAAAAAGACACTGTAGGCCGCGATGGCGACGCCGGCAGCGATGACGTCCTGCCACAACGGGACGGCCCTGCCGGCTTGATCGACCGGCAAGGAGACGCCGAGGAGCGCCAGGCCGAGCAGCAATCCCGTCGAGATCGCCACGATGACGAGCCCTGCATAGGTCAGCCGCGCGGCGCCGAGATGGATGCGGCCATTGATGAGGTCGAGCGCGCCATTGAGGACGTGCGGCCCCGGCACCAGGACCATGCACGGGCAGACCGCGACCAGCCGCAGCGAGGAACTCAACTGGTAGCGAACCGCCAGGCCACCGATGACGCCGGCGACGAGCGCTGCGCAGAACGGTTGGAGAAAGACGTTTGCGCTCAGACGCGCTACGCCGCGCCGCAGAACGGCGCCGGCGGCGGCACTCACGAATATCAGCGCCGCCGGGACTGGATGCTCGACGCCGAAGATGACCGATAGAGCCACGGCACCGGCACCGGCGCTGAGCGTGAATAGCCATGCCGGGGCGGGCGGCGCCTGCGAGATCGCGGCGATCGCCTCCGCGGCGGCCGGCGGCGCCAAGCGACCGGCACCGAGCTCCTCGATGACCCTTGCCGCGGACGCGACGCAATCCATGTCCACGCCGGTGGGATCGGCCGCAACCTGGGAGATCAGCCTGCCGTCCTCGTCCTCAGACTGAAGTCGCAGTTCTCCCCAGCGCGGCATGATCTTGGCACGCAGGCCCAGCGTGCGGCCGAGGCGCTCGGCCGCAGCCACGGTCTGCTCGGTGGCTTGGCCGTTGACATAGAGGATGCGGGCAAACGCGAGGACAAGGTTGGAACGCTGCTCCAACTTCATGTCAGCTGCTCGCAGTCCGCGGATTCGAAGGCGACAACGTCACGGGCGAGCCGGGGCGGAATCCGGCGAGCCACGTCGAGCCCCGGGCATGCAAGATGCTCAATGCGCCCTCTTGCTCGATGTTTCGCTCGCCACGTAGGGCTTTACCATTTTTTTCGGATCGACGATGCGATCGAATTCCGCCTCGGTGACGAAGCCCAGTTGCAACGCGGCTTCCTTGAGCGTGAGATCGTTGTCCATGGCGTGGTGGGCGATCTTCGAGGCCTTGTCGTAGCCGATGACGGGCGACAGCGCCGTCACCAGCATCAGCGAGCGCTCGACGTATTCGTTGATCTTCTTCAGATTGGGCTTGGTGCCCTCGACCAGGAACTTGCGGAAGTTCACGCAGCCGTCGCTCATGAGGATGATGGAGTGGATGACGTTGGAGATCATCAGCGGCTTGTAGACGTTCATCTCGAGGTAGCCGCCGGCGCCGCCGAAGCCCACGGCGACATCGTTGCCCATCACCTGCACGGCGAGCATCGCGAGCGCTTCGCACTGGGTCGGATTGACCTTGCCCGGCATGATCGAGGAGCCCGGCTCGTTTTCCGGTATAGACAGTTCCGCAAATCCGGCGCGAGGTCCGCACGACATCAGGCGAATGTCGTTGGCGATCTTGTAGAGCGATACCGCCAGCGTGCGAAGCGTTCCCGACAGTTGAACCAGCGCGTCGTGAGCGCCCTGCACGGTGAATTTGTTGGCCGCGGTGACGAACGGCAGGCCGGTGAGCTTGGCGATCTCGGCCGCCGCCGCTTCGGCAAAGCCCGGTGCCGAGTTGATGCCCGTTCCCACCGCCGTGCCGCCCACCGCCAACTGGTACACTCCCTGCAGCGCGGCCTCGATCCGTTCGAGATCGTCCGACAGCATTCCGGCGTAGCCGGACCATTCCTGACCCAGGGTCAGCGGGGTGGCGTCCTGCATATGCGTGCGCCCGATCTTGACGATGTCATCCCACGCTTGCGCCTTGGCGCTGATCGCGTCACGCAAGGCCGTGACCGCGGGAACGAGGCGCTGCTTTACGTTGACGGCCGCCGCGATATACATGGCCGAGGGAAACGTATCGTTCGACGACTGCGCCATGTTGACGTCATCGTTGGGATGAACGGGCGTCTTGCTCCCGAGCGGCGTGCCGGCGAGTTGGGAGCAGCGGTTGGAAATCACTTCGTTGACGTTCATGTTGAACTGGGTGCCGCTCCCCGTCATCCAAACGTGCAAGGGAAACATGTCGTGGTGCTTCCCGGCGAGGATTTCGTCGCACGCCTGAACGATCAATTTATAGCGCTGATCGTCGAGCCGCTTGCTCGCATGGTTCGCGATGGCAGCGGCTTTCTTCAAGATGGCGTAGGCGGTGATCATTTCGGGCGGGATCAAATCCCTGCCGATGCTGAAATGCTCGAGCGAGCGCTGGGTCTGCGCGCCCCACAGCTTGTCCCCAGGCACCTCGACCACGCCGAGGCTGTCGCTCTCTTTTCGCGTTTGAGCCATGGGATCTCTCCTCGATTCAATACTTAAGTCGCGGAAAATCCGGGTCAATCGCTTCGGCGCAGTTGGGCTCGCTCACGGTCTCGTTCGCTCCCGAACGGAGCGCGCTTGCGGTTAACGCGCCGGCGACCGAGATCGATGTTCGATTTCCACGGTGGCTGTCTGGCCGGCGGCGAGAACGATGCCCTTGGGTACGTGATCGATATGGACCCGCACGGGAATGCGTTGGGCCAAACGCACCCAGGTGAAGATCGGGTTGACCTGCGCGAGTCCTTGCGGGCCGGCTTGCGCATTGGAGACGTTGATGCCCCGTGCGATGCTGTCGACGTGGCCGCGGACGGTGTCGCTATAGCCCATCAGCTTGACCTTCGCTGGATCGCCCTCGCGAATGGAGCCTAGCGCGGTCTCGGTGAAGTAGGCATCGACCCAAAAGGAATCGGCATCGACGAGCGTCATCTTGTTCTGCCCGACATTGGCGTAGTCGCCGAGCTGCGCGAGCAGGTTGGTCACCCAGCCGTTGACCGGCGCGCGGATTTGCGTGCGCCTGAGGTTCACGCGGGCCTGGCTGCGCTGGGCGTTGGCTTGCGCCAGGTTCGCCTCGGCGCTGGCGCGCTGCGCATTCAAAGTTTCGATCTGCCGTTGCGCGAGCTTCAGGTTTGCCTCCGCGCTCTCCACCGCCGCCTGTTTCTCGCGCTGCTCGGCGCTGAACTGCTGGGCGCTCTGAACGGGGCCGTAGCCTTTTTCCGCCAGCTCCCCATAACGCACCGCCTGTTGCTGCGCGAACACCAGCGACGCCTTCGCTTGCTCCACTTGCGCTTCGCTCGCTTTGATCTGCGCCTGCTGCACGGCGATCTGCGCATCCGCGTTTTGCACGTTGGCTTGCGCCTGCTTCACCGCCGCCTCCGCGAGCTCGACTGCAATCTGGTAGTCCGTCGGGTCGATCACCAGCAGCAGCTCGCCCTTGGCCACGAACTGATTGTCGACGACCGGCAGTTCGACGATCCGACCGGCGACCTCCGGGGCCATCGTGACGGTGTAGACCCGCACCGTGCCGTCGCGGGTCCAGGGCGTCTCCATATAGGCGTTCCACAGCGCCCAGCCGAACCCTACCGCCAGGGCGGTCGTGGCGAGCGTGATCAAGACCGGAACGATTCGGATCCGCGTCCGATGGATCGCGCGAGCAGCCGACTGGGCGGAGCTGACGATACGCAGATCGGCACTCTTGCCGCGCTCCGATTTGGCGTCGACGTCGGACATGGCAAATCTCAGCGGGCGATGACGAGCACCATCGAGGATAGCACGATTATGTAGACCGCGAACGCGAACAGCGCGGGATGCCAGACGTGGCGCATCACCCCGAAACGATCCGCGATTCGGCGCAACCCGATCGTAACGAACCACGCGGCGATGATCAGCAACGAGATCGGCGCGACGTAGACGCCCAGCAAATCGATCTCGAGGAACGTCAAGCGGGTGCTCCTGCGTCGAAGTAAGCGCGATGCTGCTCGAGAGCGTCGCCGATGCCAAGGATCAGGGCGCGCGCCCGTAACGCGAGTCGCGCCTGCGGGTCAGAGTCCGGCAGCGAGCCAAGGCGGCGATCGAGAGCGGCAAGCCGTGCGTTCGCAGCGGCGCTATCTCCTTGCGCCAAGGCCGCGAGCGCCGCGTCGAGCTCCGGGCCGAAGCCGAGTTGAAGTGCAATCCGCCGAAGATTGATGATCTCGCTCCCAACCGACAGCGCGGTCACGATCTGCGCCCGCTGCAGCGGCGTCGCTGCGTCCGGCAGTGCCGCGATACGGCTGTGCATGCGGCCTTCCCAATCCGCTCGCAGCCATCGGGGATTCGTCGCGAGCTGCCTCAGACCGCGCAACGTCAGCGCGAGCAGACGGCGCGTCCGAAAGGCGGGCGAGAGCGGCGGCAACAGGCGAAACGACAGCGCACCCGTGGTGGACCCTGCAATAATCGCCAGCGCGGAATTATAGAATTGCACGGTGTCGTAGGTCATCTGGTTCGCCGGCGCGAGCAGAGGCACGAAATTGTAGGTCATGCCGGTCCACACCGCTACTTGCCATGGTTGGGCGACCAGCGCGCCAAGTGGAATCAGGTAAAGCCCGATCCCGATGGCGAAGCCGGCGAAGGTCACAAAATTCGGCAATACGGCAAATGCAATGATCGCGGCGCCGACCGAGCCAAGGCCGACGCCCAGCGAGAAACCGAAAGCTAGGGCGTAGGCCTGATCTGCTCTCGGCGCGAGCAGGATGACCACAATGGCGGTAAACGTGATGGCGAAAGCGCCGTTCGGCCATGCGGTCACGATCCAGAAAATCTCAGCCGCGCTGATGGCCGCGAACGTGCGCCCGGCGTTGACGAAAGCAGGCCACCAATCCGCCACGTGGAGCCTTGCACGCCGACCAGCGTCGGGGGGATCAGCCTTTCCAGTGAGCAACGCGAGCGCATCGAGCGCATGCATCAAGCCGGTCAGCACCCTGGCGGTCTGGTCGGTGAGCAGCCGCAGCGATGGCGTGCCGGCCGGCATTGCGATCAGCTTCCGAGCCCCCTCGCCGCAGAGCCGTCGCATGCCGACCGGGTCGGCCATCCAAGGTGAAGGCTCGCCCGGACGAGGGACCAACCGCAGCTGCCGCGGAATATTGCGCAGCAAGGCATCCGCCTGTTCCCGAGCCACACGATCCGGCAATCGCGTGAGCCGCACCGCGACGTTGCGCCAAGCGGTGATCGCAGCCATCAGGCCCTCAAGCGCCTCCTGCAACACCGGCGAATGGTACCGAAGCGTCGAAGATTCTCCGATCGCCTCGTCGACCACGGGGTCGAGCGCAACGACCTTTCGGATGAGCTCGCGTCGAACCGGCTGTTGCGTGTCGGACGACATCGATCCTGCCGGCGCCAATGTGGCGCCGAAACGATCGACGATTTCGGCTGACACGGCCCCGAACACCGCGGCAAGCCGCCGCCGGGCGCCGCCGAAGTCGGTCCCGGCGAGCACGATCCCGGCGCACACGATGCCGATCCAGATCTCGCTCACCCGGAAGATCGCGAGCATGAACGCGTCGCCGTTTGGCCCGCCCGTCGCGCCGAGCTGATCGCTGGCGATGATGGCAGCCGTGTAGCCCGCCAGCGCTGCCGCGTAGGCCGCAAAATTGCGTAGCACCGTGGCGACAAGGGTGCAGGCGGCGCCCCACAACGCTAGACCCACCATGAAGGCCGCACGGTCCTGCCGGAAACAGGCCGTGAGCACGACGATTGCGACTGCGCCCACGACGGTACCGATCATGCGGTACCAGCCCTTGCGCAGCGACGCACCGAGCTGCGGCTGACAGACGATGGCCGCCGAGGTGCCGGCCCAATAGGCGTTGTCAAGCTCGAGCCAGAAGGCGACGTAAAGGGCGAGACAGACCGAGGCCCACAGCCGCAGCCCGAACAGCAGCGGGGGGCCGGCCGCGTTCGCCGCCTCCGCCACCCATCTGGCAGCCGCACTACGATCCGGCGCGCGCTCGCCATGGTCGATCGCGTCCGCCATTCTCAGGCCTGTCCGTTTTCAACGAATATCAGCTGCTTGCGCCTCTCCGCTGGCGTGGACCGATGCGGAGTATAGACCCTCCTCCGCTCAGGCCGCCACGACGACGTAGGGCTTCACCATCTTCGCCGAATTCGACCACGCGGTCGAATGTTTGCTGTCCACGAACCTACCGACGGCAAGGAAGATCAAGGCGAGGCAATTTCAGCAAAGCCTTTTCCCGAGAAAACAGCAGAGTATCCGGACCGCATCAATTGCTTCCAAGAGTGAAAGTCGCGCGTCGTGGGGTCTTCGCGTCAGAGGATAGGTTTGGTGCCGATGTAAAGGTTAACGATCGTCAAAGACGAATCCCTGCTGCTCGTGCGTTACCCGCCCGCCAATCGATACGGCAGACGAAACGAGTACAGTTGAAAAGCGATGCTGCGCCAAGTAGCGCGTTCCTGATGCGCACGTGGATCGGAGAGCGTGACTACCGCCTGATGAAGTCTGGACCTTTCGGGATAACCTTTCAGGTTTCACGCAATCTATCGCTCGCGCGCGGCCAGTGTTAGAATAGGCCCCCCACAACTCAACGAGACGGTGCGTGTAGTCCCCCGCATAGGAGTCGGTTCCATGAGTAAATATACAACATCCGTCATCATGTCCGCCGCGGTCAGCGTCGCAACATTTGCAACCGCTCACGCGCAACAATCCGTCCTAGCAATCCCCGACAATGACAGCGTCTATATCGACGCAAAATCCTTTCAGGTCGTACCGGGAAAGGCAAAAGGCGACGCCGGAGCTCAAATCAAAGATCTCGCTGCCCGCGAACTCGGCCCTGGGGCAATCATCATACGTTCGGGCAACAAGCTCTACATAGCCGAAGGTCAAACGCTCCGCGGCGTCGTCACCGCCTACGGCTACGATCCGCGGCAGTACAATCCAGCCCTCACCGGCGGGCAGTACAATCCGGCCCTCACCGGCGGCGGCAGCATCGGCTATAACCAACAATTCGCCTACGATCCGCGGCGGTACAATCCGGCTCTCGCCGGCGGGCAATACAATCCAGCCCTCACCGGCGGCGGCAGCATCGGCTATAACCAACAATTCGCCTACGATCCGCGGCAGTACAATCCGGCCCTCAGCGGCGGGCAGTACAATCCAGCCCTCACCGGTGGCGGTAGCATCGGGTATAACCAACAATTCGCCTACGATCCGCGGCAGTACAATCCGGCCCTCACCGGCGGGCAGTACAATCCGGCCCTCACCGGCGGCGGCAGCATCGGCTATAACCAACAATTCATCAACGATCCGCAGCAGCCGCAGTACGATCCGAGGCTCACCGGTGGCGGCAGCGCCGGCTATAACGCCATGCTCATGCAATTCCTCAACGATCCGCGGCAGCCGCAGTATGATCCAAGGCTCACCGGTGGCGGCAGCGCCGGCTATAACGCCCAGCTCATGCAATTCGCCTACGATCCGGACTATGTTCAATACAAGCTCAAGAAGGCCTTCGAGGATAATTGGATCTCGGCCGTTACAAAGTGACGAGGCTGCGAGCCTTTAGTGTTGGTCGGAGCGGGCTGAAGTAAGCTTCAGTCCGCCCCTACCTCTTCTCAAACTTAAACGCGCGACGTCTCTCGTGAGAATCAATCCGCGTCGCGGGCGATCAACTGTGGAGAAGGGGATGAGCGGTTTCCAAGGAAAGTCCATAAGCTCCATCGGTGCCATCGTTGGCATTGCATCGATCGTGTCGAATCTGGCGGTGGCTCAATCGCAAACACTCCCGCCGGCTACGATTGCCGACAACGACAGCATCTATATCGATGGAAAGACCTTTGCCATCACGCCAGGTCGAGCGAAAGGCGACACCTCGGCACAGATCGAAGCGCTCGGGGCCCGCGATTTGGGTCCCGGCGCCATTATTTTCCGTTCGGGGGAAAAGCTTTACATCGTCGCCGCCCCGGTACTTGTGCCAGGCGCTCGTAACCAATCCGGTCAGAATGTCCATGCCCCCAGTGAAAACAATCGGCCAAACCGCGTCACAACCGAATATGTCGTACCCAAAAGCGCCGAGCTTCAGGAACTCTACGGTATGTTAAGGGAGCACCGTGTCCTCGAAGACATGCAGGGGATATTGAGTCCGTTTCGTCTGCCCGAGGAGTTGACCATCAAAACCACGGAATGCGGCATGGTGAATTCCTGGTACGGCCGGGAGAACTCCAAACCGACGGTGACCATCTGTTACGAACTTTTGCAGCACATTTTGCAATCCCTACCAAAGAAAGCGACCTCTGACGGACTCACGGCGAGGGATGCAGCAATCGGGCAATTCTTCTGGCTCACGACCCACGAGGTCGGACACGCAATGTTCGATATTTTCAAAGTGCCGCTATTCGGACATGCGGAAGATGCCGCCGACAACTTTGCCGGATACATCATGCTGCAATTCGGCAAGGAGCGAGCGCGGAGGTTGATCGCGGGCGGCGCCTGGGCTTGGAGGATGTACGTCGCAGATTACAGAACGAAACCCATCGTGCAGACGCAGCTAGCGGGCTTTGCCAGCAACCACGGTCAGCCGGAAGAGCGCTTTTACAATCTCATGTGCCTGGCCTTCGGCGCCGACCCGGTGACGTTCGCCGATCTGACCCAGGACGGATATTTGCCGCCAAATCGCTCGCCAAGCTGCAGATTCGAATACGACACGCTCGCCTATGCGTTTCACCGCGAAATTTCGCCGCATATCGATCAACAGATGGCGAGGCAGGTCTTGGATATGACGTGGTTTACGAAGGTGCCATCAGTGATCTCGACGCCGCCCCAACCGAGATGATGCCGCGGCTTGCGACCGGCGGGACGGCGTTGGCTGGTTTGCCGGCCGATTTCGAGACGACGACGTCGGCGTCATGCAAGACGGATGGTCCAAGAGCGCGATCACTTTGAGATCAGAGCGACGTCCGCTTTGAGGGGCAAGCGGACGTGACGGGCTAGGTTTGAGCTTTTCGACCGGGCGAAGGCTCGTGCCAATCGTTCCTGTGATCGGAGAAACCCATGATTGAAAATCGCGCCAGCAGCGAGCCGGATGTCATCCTCGTGGGTGCCGGCATCATGAGCGCCACGCTCGGCGTCTTTCTCAAGGAACTCGAGCCGGGGCTCAATATCTCGATGGTCGAGACGCTCGACGGCGCGGCGCTCGAGAGCTCGGACGCCTGGAACAACGCCGGCACCGGCCACGCGGCGAATTGCGAGCTCAACTACACCCCGGAGCGAAGCGACGGCAGCATCGACATTTCCAAGGCGCTGGACGTCAACGTGGAGTTCGATCTATCGCGGCAGCTCTGGTCCTATCTAGTGAGGAAGCGCGCGATCGCGGATCCGCAATCGTTCATTCATCCCGTTCCGCACATGAGCTTCGTGCACGGGCCCGAGAACGTCGCCTTCCTCAAGAAACGCTTCGCGGCGATGAGCGCGCATCATTGCTGGTACGGCATGGAATATACGGAGGACAAGAAGAAACTCAGCGAGTGGGTCCCGCTGGTGATGGAGGGCCGCGCCGCCGACGAACAGGTGGCCGCCACGCGGATCATCACCGGCGCCGACGTCGACTATGGATCGCTCACTCGCACCCTCGTTCGCTACCTCGCGGGCATGCCGGGGTTTGCAGTCCACTACTCGCATCGCGTCACCCATCTCAGGCGCGAGCCGGGCGGGCGCTGGCGCATCGACATGAAGAATGAGCGCAGCGGCGAGACGCGCTCGACCACGGCGAAGTTCGTTTATCTCGGGGCCGGCGGCGGCGCGCTGCTGCTCCTGGAAAAGTCCGGAATCCCGGAGGGCAGGGGCTACGGCGGATTTCCGGTCAGCGGCATTTGGCTGCGCTGCGATGATGCCGACGTCAACAAGCGCCACCACGCCAAGGTCTATGGCAAGGCGTCCGTCGGTTCTCCCCCGATGTCGGTACCCCACCTCGACACGCGGGTCATCGGTGGCAAGCACTCGCTCCTGTTCGGGCCTTATGCGGGCTTTTCCACCAAATTCCTCAAGCATGGCTCGCTCATGGCCCTGTTCGAGTCGATCCGGCCGGCCAACATCGGACCGCTGCTGGCGGTTGCTCGCGACAATTTCGATCTGACCAAGTATCTCATCGGGCAGGTTCTGCAGACGGCGCATCACCGCTTCGCTGCCCTGCAGGAATATTATCCGCGCGCCAAGCCGGCCGACTGGCAACTCGAAGTGGCGGGACAGCGCGTGCAGATCATCAAGCCGGATCCCCGACGCGGCGGGTTCCTCGAGTTCGGCACCGAACTGGTTGCGGCGGCTGATTGTTCGCTGGTGGCGTTGCTGGGGGCATCGCCCGGCGCCTCGACGGCGGTGTTCATCGCCATCGGCGTGCTGGAGAAATGCTTCAAGAACGAACTGACGGCCGACCGCTGGCTCCCCAAACTGAAAGAGATGATTCCGTCCTATGGCGAATCGCTGATCGAGGACGCCGCGCTGTCCCGGCGAGTCCGCGCCGACACCGCGGCTGTGCTGCACCTGCAAAACGTTTGAACACTCATCCTTAAGTCGGGGGCGCCCAGGCCTGCCCGGGCTTTCGGTTGGGGGCAGAAACGGGAAAAGAGCCATGGCGCAAAGGGTAGCGGATCAATTCGCTGAGATTCTTCTCGCGGCGGGAGTCAAACGCATTTACGGCATCGTCGGCGACAGTCTCAACGGGCTGACCGACGCGCTGCGCCATCAGGGCAAGATCGAATGGATTCATGTCCGGCACGAGGAAGTCGCGGCGTTTGCCGCCGCCGGCGAAGCCCATCTCACCGGTGAGCTCGCGGTCTGCGCCGGCAGCTGCGGGCCCGGCAACCTGCATCTCATCAACGGCCTGTTCGACTGCCACCGCTCGCGCCTGCCGGTGCTCGCAATCGCCGCCCAGATCCCGTCGGCGGAAATCGGCTCGGGTTATTTCCAGGAGACGCACCCGCAGGACCTGTTCCGGGAGTGCAGCCATTTTTGCGAGCTGATCTCCGGCGCCAACCAGATGCCGCGCACCTTGGAGATGGCGATTCATGCCGCGGTGGCGCAGCGCGGTGTCGCGGTGGTGGTCATCCCCGGCGACGTGGCGTTGCAACCCGCGGCTGACGCACCGGCGCCGAAGACATCGGCTCTGCTGCCGGCGCAGCCGATCGTGGCGCCGGCCAACGCCGATCTCGAGCGATTGGCCGCCCTTCTCAACGGCGACGGCCGCGTGACGATGCTCTGCGGCTCGGGATGCCAAGGCGCGCACACACAACTGCTCGCGCTCGCCCAATGCTTGAAAGCTCCGATCGTGCATGCCCTCAAGGGCAAGGAACACGTCGAGTGGGATAATCCCTACGACGTCGGCATGACCGGGCTGATCGGCTTTTCATCGGGCTACTACGCCATGCTCGATTGCGACGTCCTGCTCATGCTCGGAACCGATTTTCCGTATCGGCAATTCTATCCGCGCGGCGGCGGCGTGCGGATCGCCCAAGTCGATCAGCGCGGCGAGGTCATCGGGCGGCGGGCGCCGGTCGACGTGGGGGTGGTGGGTGACGTGGGCGCGACGATCGAGGCGCTGCTGCCACGGCTGAAAGAGAAGCGCGACGGCAGCCACCTCGACCAGGCGCGCGAGCACTATCGCAAGGCGCGCAAAGACCTCGACGAACTCGCGGTCGGCCGAGCCGGCAAGCCGCCGATTCATCCCCAGCAGATCGCCAAAGCGATCAGCGATCATGCATCCGACGACGCGGTGTTCACCTGCGACGTCGGCCTGCCGACCGTATGGGCGGCCCGCTATGTGGCGATGAACGGCAAGCGGCGGCTGATCGGCTCGTTCTGGCACGGCTCCATGGCCAACGCGATGTCGCAGGCGATCGGCGCACAGGCTGCGTTTCCGCGACGGCAGGTGATTTCGCTGTCGGGCGATGGGGGATTCACCATGCTGATGGGCGACTTTTTGACCCTCGTCCAGCACGACCTCCCGGTAAAAGTCGTCGTGTTCAACAACGGCGCGCTCGGCTTCATCGAGATCGAGCAGAAGTCATCGGGATTTCTCGATTTCGGCACCAAGTTCAAGAATCCGAATTTCGCGGCGATGGCGGAGGCTGTCGGCGTGCGCGGGATCCGCCTCGAGGATCCGGGCGACGTCGAGCGTGGCATCGCAGAAGCGCTCGCTCACGACGGACCGGCTCTGGTCGACGCGGTCGTGAGTCGGATGGTGCTTCCGATTCCCCCTAGCATTACGGTCGAGATGGCCAAGGGCTTCACACTCTACATGCTCAAGGCCGTGATGGGCGGCCGCGGCGACGATCTGATCGATCTCGCCAAGGCGAACCTCTGGGAGTGATAGAAGGAGCGCCTCGATGGACGACATGGCCCTTCTGTTGTCGCAATGACGCCAAAACTCAGGAGGCGGAAGAATGCTGCGAGCGTTCAAGCTCTACACCGGACCCGATAACGCATCGCATGTGCTTGAAGGCACGATCGACGAAAAGGATCGCACCGACGTGGTTGCCATCCATTTCAAGGAAACGCCGGCACATTCCTCGTATGATTGGCATCCTGATCCGGAACCGCAATTCGTGATCACGCTGTCGGGGACGCTCGAGTTCGCCACCCCCGACGGGGAGACGTTCATACTCCGACCGGGCGATGTGCTGGTGGCGATAGATCACATCGGCAAGGGCCATAAATGGCGCCTGATCGACGATCAGCCGTGGCGGCGCGCCTATGTGGTGCTCAAGCCCGGCGCCAAGGATTCCTTCGTGGCCAAGGGCGGCAGCTGAGGTGGCGGGCGTACTTTCTTAATACCCGCATTGTGGACGCTTAGGTTATAACAGCAAAGCCAGTCGTCTCACTCCCACAAAAGCGACGGCGGCGAGAGTGCTCAAGGACGGAGAGCAAAGATGACACGGCTGATGCTGGCGGTTTTGCTAACGGCGTTTGCCCTCGGGTCGGCAGCGGCGCAAGCGCCGGGAACGTGCGAGAGCAAGGCGATCGGAAAAAATGGCCGCGAGCTCGCGGGAGCTGCGCGAACCTCTTTTCTTGCGAAATGCAAGCGTGAAGCATGCGCGCCCAAGGCCGTCGGATCGGACGGCAAGCGGCTCAGAGGCGCAGCAAAGAACAGCTTCATGGCGAAGTGCGTGAGAGAACAAGCCTAACGCACCGGCCTTTGTGCTGACCGGCGCGGCTAGAAAGGCGCGGCCTCGGTCTTCGGCCGAGCGTCGCGGCAATGCCATCGTCGCCGTCGGAGCGAGCGGCCTCAACTTGCCTTCAGGCGTTCGAGGCTCTCGAGATAATCGGCAATCCCTCGCTCCAGATCGTATTGCGGGGCGTAACCGAGCTCGGCGCGCGCGCGCGAAATATCGTAGACGCTGGAAGCGGGATAAGGCATGCCGAGGAAATTCAGCCCGGGTCCGATTTCGATGTCGGCGCGCGGCAGATGCTTGCGGATGACGCGCGCGATATCGTTGAGCGTGACGCCTACGCCGGTGCCGATATTGTAAACGCGGCTGTTGGGATTTTCCGCCGTGCAGGCAAGATAGATGCCGTGGGCTGAATCCTTGTTGTAGATGAAGTCGTCTTTCTCGTCCCCGCCCTGAGCGAGGCGAAACGGCAGTCCGTTGAAGGGATTCTCCACGATCTGGCTGGTCACGCCCATCTTGCCGTGGCGCGCGGTCTTGCCCGGCCCGTAGGTGGTGGCAAAGCGCAGCACCACCACGTCGACGCCCATATGGGCCTGGTAATAGAGACCGACCTGCTCCGCCATGAGCTTGGCCGAATCGTAGATGCGCTTGGGATTTTTCGGGAGATCTTCGGGCACCGGCTTGTAGACCGGCGCGCCGTATTCGCCCAGCACGGGACCATAGACGCCCTTGGCGCTGGTATAGACCACGCGCGCAACGTCGAACGCGCGCGCGGCCTCCAGCACGTTCACCATTCCCATCACGTTGACCTGGACGCTGAGCGCGGGATTGGCCGCCGAGACCGCGCCCACGAACGCCGCGGCATGAACGATATGCGTGACCCGATGCCGTTTGATGACATCGAGCAGGCACGGCATGTCGAGCACGTCGCCGAGCTCGATGTCGACCTTCTCGATGATGTCGCGGATGAGCCATTCGTCCCGATGGCGGGCAAAGATGATGGGGCGGTGTCCTTCGCGCACGAACCTGCGGCTCGCTTCCGCGCCGATCACGCCCATCCCGCCGGTGATCAGAACTTTCATGCCTTCTCCTGACGATGTATCGACCTGGGAGCGGGCCGCGTTGGCCGTCAGCGCGCGCTCGCCGCCCCGGTGATGGGGTGACCGATCCCCAATGGAGCGGCGTCGATCAGCACAAAGGCGACGCGGGCGCGCCGGTTGCTGCGATTGGCCCAGGCGTGGTTGGTGCCGCGCTGGACCATGACGTCGCCCGCCTTCATCTTCACCGTCGAATCGTCCATGTCCATCTCGATCTCGCCCTCGAGCACGATGACGTAATCGATGGTTTCGGTGCGGTGCATGCGCGGCTGGTTGCCCGGCGGGAAATCGATGACGGCGAACCGCGTCCCGTTCGCCGGCGGGGCGGTGCCGATGATGCGCGCGCCCAAATCCTCGATCTCTTCCCCGACCGCGATGTCGGCCGGCGTGCGGTCGGTCGACCAGATCAGCGTCGAGACGGTGCCGGGGCTCGGATACTTGGCATTGGTGGCGGGGCCTTGCATGAGCACCTTGGCGAGGTGATCGGCGTCGTGGCCGGTCACGAAACGGCGAATGGGCGGATATTGTTCGGACATGATCGTTATCCGTGTCTCCAGCGCGGTTTCCCAATATTCAATCGAGTTTTGCCCCGACCGCCTTGATCAGTGCACCCCAGTGCGCCAAATCGTCCTGGATGAGCTTAGAAAATTGCGCGGGCGTGAGATCGACGCGCTCGAAGCTGTTCACGCGGAAGAACTCCCGCGATTGCGGCAACTCCAAAACCTTGGCCACGTCGGCGTGGATTTTCGCCACCAACTCGGGGGCCATATTTGCCGGCCCGAACAGCGCGAACCAGGCCGTGGTGGAAAACCCCGGCACGCCGGCTTCCGCGATTGTCGGCAAATCCGGGCGCAGCGCCGCGCGCTTCTCGCCCGCGGCCGCGAGAATTCTCGCCTTCCCGGTCTTCTCGTGCTCCTCGATGCTGCTGAGATTGAGGAGCAGCATCGCGACGTCGCCTGCGAGCAGGGCGGTCGCGGCGGGTGCCGCGCCGCGGTAGGGGATGTGCACGATGTCGGTGCCGGTCCTTTGCTTGAAGTCCTCCATGCTCAGATGGGCATACGTGCCGATGCCGTAGGAGCCGTAGTTCAAGCTCCCGGGCTTGGCCTTCGCCAGCGCGATCAGCTCTTGCACGTTCTGCACCGGAAGTGACGGGTTGATCACCAGCACCGGGGTGATACGGCACAACACGATGATGGGCGTGAGGTCCTTGACCGGATCATAAGGCAGCTTGCTGAAGAGATGCGGATTGGCGGTGACGGTGGAGTCGGGCGCGACCAGGAGCGTCAGCCCGTCCGGCGGCGATTTCGCCACCGCTTGCGCTCCGACGGCATAATTGCCGCCCGGACGGTTATCGACGACGACCGGCTGCCCCCACGCCTCGGTCAGTCGCTGCGCCACGATACGGGCCATGGTGTCGGTCACGCCGCCGGCCGGAACCGGGACGATCAGCTTGACCGTAGCGCTCGGATAGGTTTGCGCGTGCGCGGCACCGCTTGCTCCCGCGAGCAGCAAGGCGGCGAGCAGGACCGTCGTCGGACTCGGCATCGTCCCTCCCCTAGCGATTTGCGCCGCGGCATTTTTTGCCCTTCGTTCGCCGCTCGAGAGAAAATAGACCAGCGCGCAGCCCCCCGCCAATCGGGCAAACCGCATGCCGTTGCGGCCAAACGCGGGCCCCAAAGCCCGGCCATCTCTGTGAAGTAGTTAACAGAAGGTTTCCGCGGCGCGGTCTAGGCATATTGGTAGACCAAACAGGGGAGCTACCAATGCGCAGCGACTTTGCCGGGCTCGTGGCGGGGATCGCCGCCGAGCGGCGACCGCCCACAGCTAAAGACAATTCGGACGAGGCGCTCGTCGCAAAGATCGCATCCGGCAATAGGCTCGCGATGCAAGTCCTGTTCGCACGGCATCATGCGCGCATCTACCGCTTCGTATTGCGGTTGTTCGGCAGCGAGGCCCTCGCCGAGGATGTCACCAGCGAGGTGTTCCTCGACGTCTGGCGGCAGGCGCAGCGGTTCGAGGCACGCTCGGCGGTCACGACCTGGCTATTGGCCATCGCCCGTTACAAGGCGCTGACCGAACTGCGTCGTCGGCCCGAGCCGCCATCGGATGCGGGGAGCATGGACGCCAGCGACCCCGCGGACGATCCGGAAGCGACCTTCGCGATCAAGCATCGGGGAGAGATTTTGCGCAACTGCCTCACCCGGCTGCCGCCGCGGCATCGCGAGATCATCGACCTCGTCTACTACCACGAAAAATCCGTGCAAGAGGCCGCGGACATCCTCGGCGTGCCCGGCAACACCGTCAAAACCCGCATGTTCCACGCACGCAAAAAGCTCTCCGAGCTGCTCGAAGCCCGCGGCGTCGTGGGCGCGCTGTCGTAGCAATGCAGGGGGCTAAATCGTCTATCGTGCGGTTGACGCGTGCGCCCTAACCTCACGATCGATCGAATTCTGAACCCTCGATGGCGATGGCAGCGAGCTTGTCGGGCGCAACCACGTTGACGCCCCCGCGTTCGAGCCGAATCCAACCGCGTTTGGCCCATGCCCGCAGCTGTTTGTTGGTGCTCTCGCGAGATATGCCGATCATCTGACTGATCTCGCGTTGCGTCACGGCCGCTTTGCGTCGGGTCGCGGAGCCATCTTCGACCGCGGTCAGCTGGAGCAAGGTCTTCGCCAGGCGGGTCGGCAAGTTCAGGAATGTGATGTCTTGCACCTGCTCGCTGGTCCGGCGCAGCCGCGAGCACAGAATCTCGATGAACTTGAGCATCACGTCGGGGTGATCGCTGAGAAACGGAACGAAGTCGCGCCGCTCGATGACGACGAGCTCGCACTCGGACATGGCGGTGGCATCGGCAGTGCGCGGACGGCCGTCGAGCAAGGCGATCTCGCCGAAAACCTCGCCCTCGTGAAAGAGATTGAGCACGATGTCTTTGCCGTCGGCGGACGCGACGCTGACCTTGACTGTCCCGGCGAGCACCCCCATGAGCCCGGTGCCGGGGTCGCCCTTCGCGAAGATGCTGGTTCCGCGCGCCACCTTCCGCGTCTTCATGTACGAGCCGAGGTGCTCGATCACCGCCGCCGGAAGATCGCGAAACAGCGAATGGTTGCGCAGCAGGGACAACTTGTCCCGCGGGCGCTCCGCCGGCCGCCTGCCGCCTGGAATCGACATGAGCGCTCCCCCGTCACAAGCGAATATTGCAATTCGACCTGCGCTCTCGAACACGCCCGCGACAACACCGGTTTGTCGGAGGCGGCGATTCAAGCGGGGACAATATAACCCACGATAGCCAATGGCTATGGATTTGGCGCCCGCGCGTGCCAATACGAGGGACATACTCCTCAAAGAAGCGAAGCCCTTAAATGCACGCTGGGAGTGCATCTGGCCAAGAACCTGGCCGGTCGCGGGCACAGCCGATTACCTCCGCATGTCAATCGCAGGCAAAAACGTCGGCGACGAAAAGCGCCGCTCTGTGAACCATCTCACCGTCAAAAGGCGCTGGCGATGGCAGGCTCGCAGGCGAGCGCGATTGATTCCGCGAGGTGGACACATGCAAATGCACCAGATCCGCTACTTCCTGGCGCTCTGCGAGGAGCGCAATTTCACGCGAGCGGCCAAGCGCTGCGGCGTTTCCCAGCCCTCGCTGACCAACGCCATCATAGCCCTGGAGCGCGAGCTGGGCGGCACCCTTTTTCAACGCAGGCCTTTCATCGCCTTGACCGTGCTCGGCCACGCCATCCACCCTTATCTCGACCGCATCGCCCAGAACGCGGAGCACGCGCGCGAGGCTGCGCAGGCGCTGGCCGATATGCCGCGGGCGAATTCCGAGCCGGCTGCCCTCGATGAGCTCGCGCGCAGCCCATTATCCCCATCGAGCTGATCGCGGCCGCGCTACTTTAGCTTTCGCAGCCTGTAGGGTGGCAAGATCGTCTGCCGCACAGTAGCGAGTGGAGCATTAGGGCGTTTACGCCCGTCTTCGACGGGCTACGGGCGCACAAGCGATTTTTCCCACGGGGGAAAGGCCGAACATCGCGCCGTTGTCCACCTACGAGTCTGAAAAATTAAGACGTGAATGCCCGACGCGCTGACAAATTTACGCGGTCGGCGCAAGCTTGACTACGTGCCGGGCATGACGGCAACAATTGAGGCCATAGCATGAGCGTGAAGATCGGCATCCTACTGGGCGACGACATCGGCCTCGAAGTCGTCCCGGAATGCATCAAGGTGATGAAGGCCGCCGCCGCGCGCGAGCGGCTCGACATCGAGTGGCGGACGCTGCCGATCGGCAAGCAAGGGCACGAGCAGCACGGCCACACCCTCCCGGCGGTGACCGAGCAGACCTTACGCGAGCTCGACGGCTGGGTGATGGGACCGATTGGGCACGCCGCCTATCCGCGCGGGGATGCGAGCTGGGTGATGCCGCCGGTGCGCAAGAAATTCGACCTGTTCGCGGCGGTGCGCCCGGCGCTGTCGCACGCCGCGATTGCGTCGGTCCACCAGAACGTGGACATCGTGTTCCTGCGCGAGCTCACCGAGGGAATGCTCTATTCCGAGACCGTCGTTGCCGGCTTGCCGGAGTTCCGGCCCAACGACGACATCACCGTCGCCATGCGCGTGATCACGCGCAAAGGGTCGAACCGCGTCGCGCGCGAGGCCTTCGAGATCGCCCGCACCCGCGAGCGCAAGAAGGTCACCGCCGCGCACAAGGAGCCGGTCTATCGGCTCGCCTGCGGCATGTTCGCCGAGGAATGCCGCAAGGTCGCGCGCGAGTATCCGGACGTGGCGTTCGAGGAGATGATGATCGACTCGATCTCGATGAAGCTCGTCACGGCGCCGCAGCAGTTCGACGTGGTGGTGACGACCAACCAATTCGGCGACATCTTGACCGACATCGGCGCGGGGCTGGTGGGCGGGCTGGGCCTGGCACCCGGTCTGTGCGTCGGCGAGCGGCAGGCGATGGCGCAATCAACCCACGGCTCGGCGCCCGACATCGCCGGCCGCAACATCGCCAATCCCTACGCCATGATCATGTCCGGCCAGATGCTGCTCGCCTGGCTCGGCCGCAAGCGCAACGAGCCGAAGGCGAGAGCGGCCGCCGACCGCATCCAGGCGGCGGTCAAGACGGTGATCGCCGGGCGCAAGCACCTCACCCGCGATCTCGGCGGGCACTCGAGCACCACGGACATGGGAGACGCCGTCGCCGCCGCCGTGCGATGATAGCTTTTACAAGGCGCGCCGGAGCAACCGGCGCGACATCGGGAGGACGAACATGCGCATTCATCTCGCCAAGCTCGCCGTGGCGCTCGCGCTCGCAGGCGCGTTGCCGGGGGCGGCTGGGGCGCAAGCGCCGGTCCAAACCTGGCCGCAACGGGCGATCAAGATGATCGTGCCGTTCCCGGCGGGGGGCGGCACCGACTTCATCGCGCGCCTTGCCGCCAAGCATCTCTCCGAGCGGCTCGGGCAGCAGGTGTTCGTCGAGAACCGCGCCGGCGCCAACGGCGCCATCGGCCTGCAAGCGCTGATGCAATCCGATCCCGACGGCTACACGATCTCGGCCTGCTCCGACACGCCGCTGGTGGTCAACCCTTCGCTCTACGAGAAGCTCCCTTACGCTCCACTGCGCGACTTCGTGCCGGTGGCGACGATGGTGCGCTTTCCAGGGATGCTCGCCGTGCATCCCTCGGTGCCGGCGCGTTCGGTATCGGACCTGATCGCGCTCGCGAAGGCGAAGCCCGCGGCGCTGGCCTATGCCTCCGCCGGGGTCGGAAACTTCAGCCATCTGGCGATGGAGCTGTTTTCCCAGGCCACCGGCGTGAAGCTCTTGCACGTGCCTTACAAGGGCACGGGGCCCGCGTCACTGGCGCTGATCGGCGGCGAAGTGCAGATGGGATTCAACAACGTTCAGACGCTGCTGCAAAGCGTTCAAGCCGGGCAATTGGTGGGGCTGGCGGTGGCCGAGCCCAAGCGCATGCCGGCGCTCCCCGACCTGCCGGCGGTCGCCGAAACAGTGGCCGGATTCGAAATGGCGCCGTGGGTCGGCATCGTGGCGCCGGCGCGGACGCCGAAGGAGATCGTAGAGCGGCTCTCCCAGGAGACGCTCGCGATCATGCATGACCCGCAGGTGGTCAAGCAGCTCACCGAGCAGCAGGTCACGCCGTTTGCGCTTACCCCCGATCGTTTCGGCGAGCTCATCGGCAAGGACCTGGAGAAATGGGCGCACGTGATCAAGACCGCAGGCATCAAGGGAGAGTGAATATCAGTGGTCGTTGGCAGTGACCCAACGGTGGTCATTGCCGGGCTTGACCCGGCAATCCATCCCACTCATGAGAAATTCTTGCGAAGAAGACGGACCCGCGGGGCTAAAGCGCGTTCACGCGCGTCTTCGACGCGCTTCTGCCCGCGGGTGACGCAAGACCTGCAACGCCTGCTCGCCATCGCCGTCGACGCAACACTTCGCTGTCGTACTGCAGCAAATCGGAGACGTTGAATGTACAACCTTCACCTCAGTCCGGAGCAGTTGCAAATCCGCGACACGGTCCGCGATTTCGTCGCAGAGGTGATCAAGCCGCACGCGCTCAGGCCGGAGCGCCTGGAGGCGCGCGCGCGACCGCTGCTGGTGGAGGCGCTCGACCAGGCCGCGGAAATGGGGCTGCGCACGCTCGCGCTGTCCGAGGATCGCGGCGGCGCCGGCGCCGACAACCTCACCTGCTGCATCGTCACCGAGGAGCTCGCCGCCGGCGACCCCGACGCCGCCGCCGTGCTGGCGCAGACTTCGACGCTCGCGCAGGCGCTGTTCGACCGGCTGATGACGGCGGAGCAACGTGCGCGCTTCTTGCCGCCGTTCCTCGCGAATCAGCGCTGTCACCTCGCGCTCGCCGAGCACGAGGCGGATCGCGATGCCGCGCTCGGCGTCAATTATCACCGACCGCAGGCGAGCGGCGCGCCTTTCAAGACGACCGCGCTGCGCGCGGGCGATGGCTGGGTCGTCAGCGGCAGCAAGGACGGCGTCGTCGGCGCATCGCTGGCGGCGCTGTTCGTCGTGCGGGCAAGCGACGGCGAAGGCGACGTCGCCACGCTGCTGGTGCCGCGCGACACGCCGGGCTTGAGCGTGACCGAGACGGAGGCGGCCCCGCGCACGCGCCACGGCGCCTGCGGCGCAGTAGCGTTCGACGACTGCCGCGTGCCGGCGGAGAATTTTCTCGGCGCGGAAAGCCCGCTCGCGGCCGATGCCGGGCGCCATATCCCGCAGGATCAGGCGCTCAATCTCGGAATCGGCCGCGCCGCCTATGAGGCGGCGCTCGATTACGCGCAGCTGCGCACGCAGGGCGGCCGCCCCATCATCGAGCACCAGGCGATCGGCGCCAAGCTCGCCGAGATCGCGATCCGGCTCGAAGTCGCGCGCGCCGCCATTTGGCAAGCGGCCTGGGCTTCGGACCATCCGGACGCGTTCGCCGACCGCAGCCTTCCGGACCTGCCGCTCGCCACCATCGCCGCCGTGTTCGCCTCGGAGGCGATCTACCGCGCCGCCAAGGACGCGGCGGAATGCTTCGGCGCCATGGGCGTGATGCGGGACATGCCGTTGCAGCAATACGTGCATGACGCGCTCGTCTGCCTGCACTCGGGCACCGGCAACACCGATGCGAAGCTGCGCATCGCCGAGGCGCTGGCGCGCTATCGGCGGCCGGCGAGCACCGCCGTGCTCGCGGCCGAATGAACCGAGGGAACGGCCCATGGATTTTACCCTGAGCAACGAGCAGCGCTCCTGGCAGATGACGGCGCGCAAATTCGCGGAAGAGGAAATCCGTCCGATCTCGCTCGAGCGCGACGAGATTGCCGATCCGCGCGAGACGTTCGACTGGGAGATCATCAAGAAAGGCTCCAAGCTCGGCTTTCGCACCCTGGCGGTGCCCAAGGAATGGGGCGGCCACGGCACCGATTTCGTGACGCAAGCGCTGGTCATGGCGGAACTCGCCAAGGCCGACAGCGCGATCTCGAAGACCTTCAGCCAATGCTGGAAGTGGAGCCACCTGATCGCGGCGGCCTGCAGCGAGGAGCAGAAGCGCCGCTTTCTCAAACCGTTCCTGGAGGACGACACCTTCCTGCTCGGCAAGGGGATCAGCGAGCCGAGCGCGGGCTCCGACAACCGGCTGCCGCCGGACGATCCCAAGGCCGGCCTCAAGCTCAGGGCGGAACGCCACGGCGATGAATGGATCCTCAACGGCGAGAAGTGCTTCATCGCCAATGCCAGCGTCGGCAAGCTGTTCTTTATCGACGCACGCACCGACCCGAACGCGCCGCTGAGACAAGGGACCACCATGTTCCTGGTGCCACGCGACACGCCCGGCTTCCGCATCGGCAAGGTGTTCAACAAGGACGGCTGGCGCTTCTACCAGAACGGCGAAATGATCTTCGAGAACGCGCGCGTGCCGCACGCCAATGTCGTGGGCCCCGTCAACGGCTCGGACATGAAGACCCACCAGGCCGGCGATCGCACGGGCGGAGACCTGTTCGGCGACCTCGAGCTCGCGGCCAACGCGCTCGGGGTCTGCGATGACGCCTGCGGCATGGCGTTGGCGCTGGCGCGCACGAAGAAGCAAGGCGGCCGTGTCCTGTTCGAACAGCAGGCGGTTCAGCTCAAGCTCAACCGGATGCACCTGCTCACCGAGGCGCTGCGCTCATTCGTGATGCGGGTTGCCTGGGAGCACGACCACAAGGTGCACTCGGCGAACGCCGGGCTTGCCATGAATTTCTCGACCGACGTGATCCAAGAGGTGACCGAGCTCAATCTCGACCTTCACGCCGACGCCGGCGTCTTCGATCGCCGCGCCGACAAGCTCGTTCGCGACGCCATCATCTGGAGCCATCTTGCCGGCGACAGCGTGCAACGGATGAAGGCGACGCGGCGGCTGGCGAGGTAGGACGGGCACGCAGGATGCGTTGAGCGCAGCGAACCCATCCTACGCGCTGATCAATGGAGTAAGGCATCCGGACAAGGAGGGGAACAGAATGATTCATCCTGCCCGCTTAGCGATCGCGACCATCGCTTTAATATTTGCTGGCGGTCCCGCCATCGCACAAACGTCCCTCTCCGGCGGCCCCGTCGATCCGGCGCTCATCGAGGACCTTGTTGCGGCCAATCGCATCCTTGCGGAGGAGGGCGTGCTCGATGCCTACGGACATGTGAGCATCCGTCATCCGAGTGAGCCAAACCACTATTTGATGTCGCGCTCGCGTGCGCCGATTTTGGTAACCGCGAGCGACGTCATGGAATACGACCTCGATTCCAACCCGATTGATCCGCAGGACCGCCGCAGCGTGATCGAACGGTTCATCCACGGTGAAATCTACAAGCTGCGGCCGGACGTGAAGGCGGTGATCCACAGCCATTCGCCCGCAGTGATTCCGTTCGGCATCACTCAAGTGCCGATGCGGCCGGTCGCTCACGTAGCTTCATTTCTATGGGTCGGCGTGCCCGTGTGGGACAGCCGCGACGCGCACGATCCCGCCAGCGCGGGGATGTTGGTGCGAAACGCAGCTCTCGGAAAGTCCCTCGCATCGAGGCTTGGCGACAAACCGGTGGCGCTGATGCGCGGGCATGGCAATGTCGTGGTCGGTCCGGACGTGCAGATTGCTGTCCGGCGCGCGATTTACACCGAGGTGAACGCCCGATTGCAGACCACCGCGATCGCGATCGGCGGTCCGATCAACTATATCTCTGCGGAGGAAGGTACAGCCAGAGATGCGGCGGCTACAGATTTTGCGCGCGCCTGGGAGCTTTGGAAAAAGAAAGCGCTTGGAAAATAACTGTAGCGTTAGGATGGGGTGCGCGAAACCCACGCAGGATCCGCTCGTCCCCGCGAAAGCGGGGACCCAGAGCTGCGGGCCGCAGTCCCGCGCACTTAGGTCCGCAACGTCGCGAGCCCGTTGCTGAGCACGATGTCGTTGCGGGAGACGACGCGGCACTGAAACGAGATCCGCTCGCCCTCACGCCACATCTCGGTGCGGATGGTGTCGCCGGGAAAGACCGGCCGCGAGAACCGCGCCTCGATGCTTTTGAGCCGCTCCGGCCGGTAGTCGGCGCACTCCCGCAGGATCGCGCGTGCCGCGATGCCGAAGCTTGCCGCGCCATGCAGGATGGGACGCTCGAACCCGGCGGCCTTGGCGCGCTCGGGATCGGCGTGGAGCGGGTTCTCGTCGCCGTTGAGGCGGTACAGAAGCGCGAGATTGGGCGGCGTCGGCAGGTCGCAGATTTTCTCCGGCGCCGCCTGCGGCACCGCGTGCGGCGCCGGCGTCTCCGTCGCCTTGCCGCCAAACCCGCCGTGCTTGCGCGCAAACGTGCTGCTGTCGACGGTGGCGACCGGCGCCCCGTCCTCGCCGATCAGGTCGCGCGTATTCTGGATGATGGCGGCGTTGCCGGGACCTTTGTCGATGACCTCCTTGACGCGCGGCCGGCTCACAAGGCTGGCCTTCGGCGCAAGCGGCCGATGCAGCACCACCTTGAGGTCGCCGGCGACGACCAGGCGCTCGTCGATGCCGAAGGCGGGATCGGTCATGCGGCCCGGCCAGCCCAGCACCACCGCCATGGTGGGAAACGCCGCGAGCCCGGCGCGCTCGTACACGAACTTGAGCTCGCCCGGATCGAGCGGGTCCATGCCGGCGCCGATGCCGAGCGCATAGAGGATGCACTCGCGCTCACCGTAGTTCACGCGAATGTCGCTCGGCCTGTAGGCCATGATCCGTTCGTAATTGAGCTTCGGTTCCGCCAACGTCGCCTCCCGTGCCCGCAATGCGCGAGCTTAGATCTGGCCGCGAAAGATTTCACGCGCAAGCACCATGCGCATCACTTCCACCGGACCTTCTGTGATCATGAAGCTGCGCGCGTCGCGCCACATCTGCGAGATCGGCATTTCGGTCGCCAGCCCCATGCCGCCGTGAATCTGGAGGCAGCGGTCGGCCACGCGAAAGCCGAGCTCGGTGCCCGCGATCTTGGCCATATAACTCTCGTGGCGGCCGGCAACGCCGGCGTCGGTGCGCGCGGCGAGGTGGTACACCATCAGCTGCGTCATGTGATGCTCGGTAAAGCTGTCGGCGATCATGAACTGCACCGCCTGCCGCTCGGCGAGCGGCGCGCCGAAGGTGACGCGCTGCTTGGCGTAGTCGATGGCAAGCTCGAGGCAGCGTTTGGCGACGCCGAGCCCGCGGCAAGCCTGGTGGAGGCGGCCGGCCGTGATCCACGATTGCGCCTGCCGCATCCCCTCCCCTTCCTTGCCGATCAGGTTCTCGATCGGCACGATCACATTGTCTAGGGCGATCTCGCACGGCATGTCGCTCATCATGGTCGGCGTGCGGCGTACGATCTTCACGCCCGGGGTCGCGGTATCGACCAGGAACATGCTCAGGCCGCCACGGCTGCCCTTCGAGCGGTCGGTGGCGGCGACCAACTGCAGAAAATCCGCGTCGTGCGCCTTCGTGATCCAGCGTTTGTAGCCGTTGATGACGTAATGGTCGCCCTGGCGCACGGCGGTGGTGCGCATGGCGCCGGGATCGGAGCCGGCATCGGGCTCCGACTGCGCGAACGCCGTCGTCTTCTCGCCGCGCAGGACGGGAAAGAGATATTTTTCCTTCTGCGCCGCGGTGAGCGTGAACAGCACCGGCTTCACGTCCGGACCGAACACGCCCGGTCCGCGCGGCGGTAGCGCGATCGTGCGCGAGATCTCTTCCCACACCACCGCCAAGCCGAGCAGGCTCAGCCCCTGGCCGCCATATTCGGTGGGCACGTCGAGCAGCCAGAGGCCCAAATCCTTCGCCTTGCGCTCGAGGTCGGCGCGAATGTCCGCGCGCAGCGCAGGGCCGTCCATCGCATTCATCTCGATCGGGATGAGCTCGCGATCGACGAAAGTCCTGACCGTGCGCTTGAGCAGCTTGAGTTCCTCGGGAAGCTCGAAATCCATGGCGGTGATCCCGGTCATGCTCGCGTTGATGATGGACCGTGCGGGAACGGCGCGCACGCCGCGCGCGTCCTAAGTCTCGCGCTGTGCCGGCGTCGGCCAGCCGCGCTCGATCTTGACGCTCTTGACGACCTCGGTGACCACGCCGCAGAGCGGAAGGGCGAGCCGCAGATGATCCGCCTCGCTCAGCACGATCCGCATGTCCTTCTCGGCCCATGGCATCGGCATGGTCTCCGGCCGCGTTTCCAGCGCCCAATTCGCCGCGCTGCTCTTGAGCAGCGCTGCGCGCAGGCGTTCCGGATCGACCCCGAGCCGCTCCGCCAGCTTGAGGCCCTCGTGGTTGGCGGAGATGCACGACCACAGAATCAGGTTGTTCACCATTTTGCCGACCTGCCCCGCCCCCAGCTGACCGAGATAGAAGATGCTGCTGGCGAAGCTCGCAAGCGCCGGCTTGCACGACTCGAAAGCCTCGGCATCGCCGCCGACCATGACCAGCAGCTCCCCCGCCTGGGCCGCCGGTTCGCCGCGCGTGAGCGGCATGTCGAGAAGCACGATCCCGCTGTCGGCGAGGCGCGCGGCGAGCCGCGCCATGGTGCTGGGCGCGACGGTCGAAGCGATCCCGACGATCAGCCCGCGACGCCCTGCGCCGGCGATGCCGTCGCGGGCCAGCAGCACGGCTTCCGCCTCGCTATCGAAGCCGACCACGATGATGACAAAATCGCTGCGTTCCGCGACCGCCCGGGGATTGTCCACCAAAACGATGCCGGACCCCTGCGCCTGGAAGCGTGCGTGCGCGTCGATATCGTATCCGGTCACTTCGAACTTGGCCCGCGCGAGATGACGGGCCATCGGATGTCCCATCTTGCCAAGCCCGACGATACCGACGCGACGAAGGGCGCTCGTACTCATGTCCCGACCTTTCTCTTAATCCACTGGCTTGCCGCATTGTAGACGCGGGCCGAATTTTGGCGACAACAAACCGCCGAGCGCCGACGGCGTCCCGACGTGCCGCGAACGCGGCGCCTCGCCGCAGCGCGCAGCGAACGCATGACAGGATATTGCAGGCGCTCACGCTCGCTGCGTATCATGTCGCGCGCGCACGCCGGATCGAACCGATCCCTCCATCGCCGCCGTATAGATCGAGCCGTCATGACGTTTGCGCTCCTGGTCGAGCAGCTTTTCAACGGCGTGCAGTTCGGGCTGATGCTGTTCCTGATGGCCGTCGGCGTGACGCTGGTATTCGGCATCATGCGGGTCATCAACCTCGCCCACGGCTCGCTGTTCATGCTCGGCGGCTATTTTCTGATGGCGGCGCTCGCCTGGACGCGGTCCTACGGGTGGGCCATTCCGCTGGCCTTCCTCGGCGCCGCCTTGGTTGCGGTCGTGCTCGAGATCGTGGTGCTGCGGCCGCTCTACCGCCGCGGTCCGCTCGACCAGGTGCTGGCAACGTTCGGGCTCACGCTTTTCTTCAACGAGGCGGTCACGGTGATCTGGGGCCGCGAGTCGATTCCGCTGAGCATTCCGCCCTTACTCACCGGCTCGGTCGAGATCATTCCGGGCAGCGCCTATCCCATCTACCGGCTCGTCATTACGGCGGTCGCCATCGTGGCCGGACTGCTGCTTTACCTGCTCATCACGCGCACGCGCGTCGGCGCTTTGATCCGCGCCGGCAGCGACAACCGCGAGATCGTGGCCGCGCTCGGCATCAACATCAACCTGCTCTACACGCTCATCTTCGCGCTCAGCGCCATGTTGGCGGCGCTCGCCGGCATCATGATGGGGCCGCTGTTGTCGGTCGAGCCGGGGGCCGGCGACCCCATCCTCATTCTTGCGCTGGTGGTGGTCGTGATCGGGGGCATCGGCTCGGTCCGCGGCGCGCTCGTGGGCGCGTTGATGGTGGGCATCTTCGACACGCTGAGCCGCGTGCTCATTCCGCTGGTCGTTCAGACCAACGCGACCTCGGCCTTGGTCGGCATGGCGGTCTACGTGCTGATGGCGGTCGTGCTGCTGTTCAGCCGCACCGGCCTGTTTGCCGCGCATCGGGGCTAAGATGACGCTTCGACGCGGCGCGCTGCTCTTGCTTCTGGTCGCCGTCGCGATCGTGCTGCCGCCCTATTGCGGCACCTATTACACCAGGTTCGCGACGCAAATCGCGATCTATGGCATGGCGGCGCTCAGCGTCGACCTTCTGCTCGGCTATGGCGGGCTGATCACCTTCGGACAGGCGGCGTTGTTCGGCGTCGGGGCCTACGCCGCGGGCATGCTGACGGTCTACGGCCTCACCGACGCCCTCGTGACCTGGCCGCTCGCCGTTCTGGTGTCGATGCTGTTCGCATTGGCGATCGGAGCGCTGTCGCTGCGCACGCGCGGCTTCCAGTTCATCATGGTGACGCTCGCCTTTGCCCAGATGGTCTATTACTTCGCCCAGAGCCTGCGCAACTGGGGCGGCGACGACGGCTTCACCCTGCCCCAGCGCGACAGTTTGGGGTTCATTTCGCTCGCCGATCACACGACCTTCTATTACGTCGTGCTCGCTCTGCTGGTGTTGGTCGTGTTGCTCGCGCACCGGATCGTCAGGTCGGAGTTCGGCATGGTGATCCGCGGCATTCGCGACAACGAGCGGCGCGCGGCCGCCGTCGGCTTTCCGCCCTATCCATACAAGCTCGTCATCTTCGTCATCGCCGGCGGCATCGCGGGGCTTGCCGGTGCGCTCATGGCCAATCACGCAAAGTTCGTCAGCCCGGCGACGATGAGCTGGCAGCTGTCGGGCGAATTGCTCGCGATGGTCATCCTGGGTTCGGCCAATTCGCTGATCGGACCAATTCTCGGCGCCGCGTTCTTCCTCGCCTTTCGCGACGTGCTGTCCGATTTCACCGAGCATTGGATGCTGTTCTTCGGTCCGCTGCTGGTCGCGCGCGTGCTGCTGGTCAAGGACGGCATTTGGGGCATGCTCCTGCGCGCGACCGGCGCCGACAAGATCGGCGAGCCCAAGGTCGATTTCCCCGAGGCGCTCGAGCCCGCCGCGGATTCCAAACCGGGAGCGGCCGAGTGAGCGAGCTCCTGCTCGAGATCGAGCACTTGCGCAAGGCGTTCGGCGCGCTCGTCGCCACCGACGACGTGACGCTCGGCATCCGCAAGGGCGAAACCCACGCGCTCATCGGTCCGAACGGCGCCGGCAAGACCACGCTGGTCGGCCAGCTGACCGGCGAGCTCAGGCCGGATGCCGGCCGGATCGTGTTCGACGGGCGCGACATCACCGGGCTGTCGACCGCTCGCCGCGCGCGGCTCGGCCTGGCGCGATCGTTCCAGATCACGAGCATCTTCGACAGCTTCACCGCCGAGGGAAACGTTGCGCTCGCCGTTCAGGCCACCGAGCGCCACAGCTTCCGATTCTGGCAGCCGGCGGAACGGATTGCGCGCCTGCGCCGGCCGGCGCGCAAGCTCATCGCGGATGTCGGCCTTTCCCCACTCGGCAACCTCATCGCGTCGAGGATGTCGCACGGGCAACACCGGCAGCTCGAGCTCGGCATGGCGCTCGCAACCCATCCGATCATGCTGCTGCTCGACGAGCCGATGGCGGGTTTGGGCATCGAGGAATCGCGCGCGATGTCGAAGCTGTTGGCGAGCCTGAAGCGGCAATACACGATCCTCTTGATCGAGCACGACATGGACGCGGTGTTCTCGCTCGCCGACCGCATCTCGGTCCTGGTTGGCGGCCGTATCGTCGCATCCGGAACCGCCGACGAGATCAGAAACCATCCTGGCGTGCGCGTGGCCTATCTCGGCGAAGACGATGACGCGGGAGACTTCCGTGCTGACGGTTGAAGGGCTCGAGACGAGCTACGGCCAGAGTCAGGTGTTGTTCGGGGTCGATCTTGAGGTTCGCCGCGGCGAGGTGGTGACGCTGCTCGGGCGCAACGGCATGGGCAAGACCACCACCATCCGCTCGATCATGGGTATGACGGCGCCGCACGGCGGCAGCGTTACGTTCGAAGGCCGGCAGCTGCGCGGGCTCACCTCGTTCCGCATCGCCAAGCTTGGGCTTGGCCTGGTTCCGGAAGGGCGCTGCATCTTTCCGAGCCTCACGGTGTGGGAGAATTTGACCGCGACCGCGGGCACGGGACCGAGCGGCGCGCCGCGTTGGACCACCGACGCGATCCTCGAGCTTTTTCCCTGGATCCGCGAGCGCAGATCGCAAATGGGCGGCCAGCTCTCGGGCGGGGAGCAGCAGATGCTGGCGATCGCACGCGCGTTGATGACCAACCCCGAGCTGTTGATCCTGGACGAGGCAACCGAAGGCCTCGCCCCCATCATCCGCGGCGAAATCTGGAAAGTCTTGGCTGCGCTCAAGCGTGGCGGCCAATCGATCCTGATCGTGGACAAGAATCTCAAGGTCCTCGCTCGACTTGCCGACCGCCATTACGTGCTCGAACGCGGGCGCGTGCGCTGGAGCGGAGACTCGGGCGCGCTGGGCAGCGACTATGAGACCATCCGCCGGTTCGTCGGTCTCTGACCACGTTTGAACTGGCTTGCTGCTCGATGATAAGGTTTGCCAAAGCGTTGCAATCAAAAGAGCGCCAGAGGGAGGAAACGACGATGCGACGAATTGCTCTAGCCTCAACGACGTTGCTTGCCCTTTGCACGCCCACGCAGGCTGCCGACCAGATCAAGCTCGGCAACCTCACCCAGCTCAGCGGCCCGATTTCGCCCGCAGGCACCGAAACCAAGCGCGGCATCGATCTCGCCCTCGAAGAGCTCGGCAACAAGCTCGGCGGTCTGCCGGTCAAGTACACGGTGGTCGACGACAAGACCAATCCGGCCGAAGCGGTGCAGGGAGCATCGAAGCTCATCGACGACGCCAAGGTCGACTTCGTCACCGGGCTCGGCGCCTCGAATACGCTCATTCCGGTGTTCAAATCGTTCGTCGACGCCGGCATCTTTGCGGTCGGCGCGCTGGCGGGGCCGTTGCAATTCGCGGGCAAGGAATGCCACCCGAACGGCTTCTTCGTCTCGTTCTCGAACGACGACTGGCCGGCGGCCGTCGGCAAATACATGACCGACAAGGGCGTCAAGAGCGCGTTCTTCCTCGGGGCGGATTATCAGGCCGGCTACGAGCACGTCGGCGCCGCCATCCGCTACTTCAAAGGCAAAGCCATCGGCCCGGTCTACACGCCGCTGACCCAGCTCGACTTCGCGCCCGAGATCGCCCGCATCCGCGCCGAAAAGCCCGACGCGGTGTTCGCCTTCCTGGTGGGCGCCGGCGGCGTCGCCTTCGTCAAGCAGTACGCGCAGGCGGGCCTGCAACACCAGCTTCCCTTCTACACCGAAGACCCCGTCGCGAACCCGCTGACGTTCCCGGCGCAAGGGGATGCGGCGCTCGGCGTGATCATGGGCACGAACTGGACGGCCGACCTCGACAATGCCGCGAACAAGAAGTTCGTCGCCTCGTTCACCGCGAAGTACAACCGCCTGCCCGCCACCTTCGCCGCGCTCGGCTACGACGCCATCAAGCTCATCGACTCGGCGGTCGCGGATGTGGGCGGCAAGATCGAGAACAAGGACGCCGTGCGCGCCGCGCTGCGCAAGGCCAACTTCCAATCGGTGCGCGGCGCGTTCAAGTTCAACAACAACCACTTCCCGATCCAAAATCTCTACATCATGGAGGTGAAGAAGGATGAGAACGGAAATCTGAAGGCCGCGCTGAAGGACACCGCGATCAAAGATTGGCAGGATCCCTATCACCAGGAATGCCCGATGAAGTGGTGACAGTGCACTCGAGCCACCAACCGTTGGCCCTGGCCATAGCGCGAGAGAAAACAATATGACGCCCACTCACGACTACACCGCCCGCGCGCGGCTGTTCGGCGGCAACCGCATGAAACTCGGAGTCATGGCCTTCAATTGCAGCCACGGCTCCACCATCACCACCGTGCCGGAGGCTTGGAAGCTCAACTGGCCCGACACCAAGGACATCGCGCAGGCGGTGGATCGCGCCGGCATGGAGGCGCTGCTGCCGGTCGGGCGCTGGAAGGGATACGGCGGGCCCTCGAACTTCAACAACTGCACATTCGAGAGCTTTACCTGGGCGTCGGCGATCGGCGCGGTGACCAACTATTGCACCGTGCTCGCCACCGTCCACGTGCCCCTGGTGCACCCGCTGATGGTGGCCAAGATGGCGGCGACCATCGATCACGTGACCGGCGGCCGCTTCGCCATGAATGTGGTGTGCGGATGGTTCAAGAATGAATTCGACATGTTCGGTGCCCACATGCGCCCGCACGACGATCGCTACAAATACGCCACCGAATGGCTCGATTTCGTGCGCCGCGCATGGACGCAGGACGACGAGTTCGATTTCACCAGCGAGAGCTTCAATGCCACCGCGGTCTGGAGCCAGCCCAAGCCGCTGCAGAAGCCCCATCCCCCGATCATGAACGCCGGCGGATCGCCGGCGGCGCAAGAATTCACCACGCGCTACTGCGACATGAATTTCGTCATCCTCAAGGACCGCACTTACCTCGAAGGCGCAAAGGCGCAGATCGATCATCTCAAGCAATTGGCCCGCTCGCATGGGCGCGAAACGCGGATTTGGATCCACGTCTACGTCGTCTGCCGGGAGAGCGAGAAGGAGGCCAAGGATTATCTCAACTATTACGTCTACGAAAAGGGCGACTGGGAAGCCGCCGGCAATCTCCTGAAGATCTTCGGGCTGCACAATCAGACGCTGGACGCCAAGACGCTGGATGGACACAAGGCGCATTTCATCGCCGGTCACGGCGGCTACCCGCTGGTGGGAACGGCGGAACAGATCGTCGACGAGCTCGGCAAGCTCGCCGATATCGGGGTCGACGGCTGCCTGATCTCCTGGGTCAGATACAAGGAAGAGCTCGCGCAGTGGAATGAGGAGGTTCTTCCGCTGATGGTGCAGGCGGGATTGCGCGCGCCGTTCGCGCCGGCGCAGACGTCACGCGCTGCGGCGATGCCGTCGCGCGTGGGCGGCGCGGCGGTGGCCTAAGAGGTATCCCGGCAATGCGTCGGGTCACGGCCGCGCTGGCGTGCTTGTCTCTGCTCGCGTCGATCGCGGCGCCGGGCGAGCGCGCGGCCGCCGACGAGCCCTATCCGTCCAAGCCCATCCGCTTCGTCCTTCCCCAGCCTGCGGGCGGCGCGGTCGACCTGATCGCACGCGCGCTGGGGGACCGCCTGAGCTACGCGATGCGCCAGCCGGTGATCGTCGAGAACCAGCCCGGCGCCAATGGCGGGCTCGCGGCCGGACAGGTCGCCCGCGCCGCGCCCGACGGCTACACCCTGTTCATGGCCGTCGACACCAATCTGGTGGTCAATCCCAATCTTTATCCCAACCTCGCCTACGATCCGTTCCGCGATTTCATACCGATCAGCATCATCGCCAAAGTCTATCTCGTCCTCGTCGCCAGCTCGAAGATCGAAGCCGACAGCGTGCAGGAGCTGCTGGCGTTCGCACGCGCACACCCCGGCAAGCTCAACTACGCCTCGATCGGGCTCGGCACGCAGGCGCATCTCGGCATGGAATTGCTGAAGATGATGACCAAGACCGACATCACCCAGGTCTCTTACCGGGGCACCGCGCCGGCCATGACCGACGTCGCCGCCGGCGTGGTCGACGTGATGTTCACGGGCCCGCCCTCGGCCATGGCGCTCGCCGCCGGCGGCAAGGGCAAGATATTGGCGATCGCGTCGCCCTCGCGCTCGAGGCTCATGCCGCAGGTTCCGACCATGCAGGAAGCAGGCGTGCCGGGATACGAGCTCAGCGGATGGTTCGGATTGCTGGCGCCGGCCAAGACGCCGCAGCATGTCGTCGACCGGCTCGCGAGCGAGGTCAAGACGGCGGTCGCCGATGGGAAATTCAAGGATCGCCTGGGCGAGCAGGGTTTGGACGTGGTCGGAAGCTCGTCCGCGGAGATGCTTGCGGTGATGACTGCAGACACCAAGAAATGGAGCGAGGTCATCGCCGCGACCGGCGCCAAAGTCCCGCAATGATCCCCCAAATGATCCGGCCATGATCCAGATGACCTCGCGTTCACACCAGGAGCAGCAGCATGGCTGAGGGCATTACCGGATGGCGGTTGCACGTGGGGGTGATCTTCCCGACCCCGGTTCCGCCGCGCGCGGTGCTCGAGTTCTACGAGGCGGTGCCCGAAGGCGTCGACATGACGACGGTCTCGCTCACGATCCGGCAGCTGTCCGACGACGACATGGACGAGGCGATCAAGGGCATGGAACGCGCCGCCAAGCAATTGGCGAGCTTCGACGTCGATCTCATTTACCAGTCCGGCGTTCCGCCGGTCGTCCGGCGCGGATCGGGTTACGGCGACGAACTCGCCGACCGTCTGTCGCAGGCCGCCGGCCTGCCCGCGATCACCGACATGTCGAGCGTGATCGATGCCATGCGCACGGCGAACCTCAAGACCCTCGCCATGGCCACGCCGTTCGAACAATTCATCAACGATCGGCTGATCCAGTATCTCGCCGCGCAGAAAATCGAGATCACGAGCAACGCGGCGCTGGGGATCAAACGCAACGTCGAGATCCGGCGCCTGCCGATTCCGGTCGAATATACCGTGGCGCGCAAGACCTATCTCGCAGCCACGACCAAGCCCGACGGCATTTACATTCCATGCGGCGGCTGGGGCAGCATCCACAATATCGAGCTCTTGGAAAAGGATCTCGATACCACCGTGGTCACTTGGCTCAATGCGATGATCTGGAGCTCGCTGCGGCGGGGCAAGGTCGCCGGCGCGATTCACGGATTCGGCAAATTGCTGGCGTCGCTCTGAAGCGTTGGCGACGCTGGTCGTTCTTTTCGGCCGCCACTGCGTGGTTTGTTCCGCCTTGCGATAAATCAGCTCGCTTCGGGGCGCAGGCAATCCGCCACCGGCGTCATTCGCGAGTTCGTAACCTAATAAGTCGCCGGAACGTACATCTGCTTGGGGACCGGTCCCCGGTGATAATCGGGGTTGTGGACGCGCGGCGGCAGCGGGATGTCCTGATGATGGATGTAGTCATAGGGAATTTGGCTCAATAGATGCGAGATGCAATTCAGGCGCGCCTTCTTCTTGTCGTCGGCATCGACGATCCACCACGGCGCCTCGGGGATATTAGTGCGCTCCAACATCATCTCTTTGGCTTTGGTGTATTGCTCCCAGCGCGCCCTCGACTCGACGTCCATGGGACTGAGCTTCCATTGCTTGAGTGGATCGTGGATGCGCATGAGGAAGCGAAATTGCTGCTCTTCGTCGCTGATGGAAAACCAGTACTTCAGCAGGATAATGCCCGAACGCACCAGCATGCGCTCGAATTCGGGAACGGAATGGAAGAATTCCTGGTATTGCTCTTCCGTGCAGAATCCCATCACCCGCTCGACGCCGGCGCGGTTGTACCAGCTGCGGTCGAACAGGACGATTTCTCCGCCGGCCGGCAGATGCGCGGCGTAGCGCTGAAAATACCACTGGGTGCGTTCGCGCTCGCTGGGAGCCGGCAGCGCCGCGACCCGGCAGATCCGCGGATTGAGGCGCTGCGTGATCCGCTTGATGACCCCGCCCTTTCCCGCCGCGTCGCGGCCCTCGAAGATGACCACGACCTTGAGCTTATGGTGCACGATCCAGTCCTGCAGTTTCACTAGCTCGCCTTGCAGACGAAGCAACTCCTTGAAGTAGACGCGACGATCGAGCGTCTCCGGCTGGGGATGCTCGGCGATCTCGGTCAACAGCTTGGCCAGGCGATCGTCGTCGATCTCCATCTCGAGTTCTTCGTCGATGGTGTCGAGCATCTCGCCATTGATGCGATCGGACCGCGCATTCGGATCATTGGTCATGGATGGGACCCAGGATTTGGCATTGGCTTCGACCTGTTACATTCGATGCCCATGACGATTGTGTGACATTGGCGATCATCCGACGTGAGACGCAGGACGGCGGCGTAGGCCCAGCCGTAAGCCTCACGTCTGAATGCGGGTGTCGCACAAGACCAGCTTCAACGCGGCCTCATGGCGGTTTGCGAAGGGTAAGAAATAGTGCAGTCTGGCGAATTGCACTCGTTGAGAGCCTGCGATGGCGGAGGTGCTGAGATGAGCGAGCCCTCGGTTATCGTCGCCAAGGACGCGCACGGCGTTGCCACCGTCGCGATCAACCGGCCGCAGGTGCGCAATGCGATCGACGACACCGTCATCCGTTCGCTGACCGACGCATTCAAGACGCTCGGCGCAGCCGGCGAAACGCGCATCGTCGTTCTCACCGGGCGCGGCGTCGCGTTTTCAGCCGGCGCCGATCTCGACTGGATGCGCCGCATGGCGGCGGGCAGCGAAGCGGAGAATTTGGCGAGCGCAAAGACGATCAGCGCGATGCTGCGCGCGCTCAATGAGCTGCCAAAGCCGACGATAGCCAGGGTCAATGGCGCGGCTTACGCCGCGGGCATCGGGCTGGTGGCGGCGTGCGATATCGCGGTCGCCACCGAAGAGGCGGTGTTCTCGATCTCGGAGGTGCGGATCGGCCTCGTCCCCTCGACGATCAGCCCTTACGTTCTCGCGGCCATCGGCGCCAGAGCAGCCCGCCGCTACTTCTTGACCGGGGAGCCGTTTTCCGCCGCCGACGCGTGCCGATTGGGCCTGGTGCACAAAGTCGTTCCGCAGACCGGCCTCGACGAAGCGATCGAGGGAGTGATTTCGGCTTTGCTCGCCGGAGGTCCACACTCCCAATCGCGCGCGAAACGGCTGATAGCCGAGATCGCGGGCCGCCCGGTCGACGACGCGCTCGAGGCGTTGACCGTTCGCAGCATCGCCGAAGCGCGCGCATCGCCCGAAGGACGCGAAGGCATGGAGGCATTCCTCAACAAGCGCAAGCCCGCCTGGCGGCATGGCTAGCGTGCGTGCGGATGGGTTCCTCCGTCCGTGCACCGCCCGCTCATCACGGCGGCGCCACCGCGAGCGCCTTGGCGCAGGCCAGGAGCCGTGACCACGTGCCCTGCGGCAGGGGAATGCCGTCGCGCATTCGCGCCTGCAAGATGCTGTCGCCGCGCTCGCCCGGAAGGTAGATGCGTTCGACGCCGTCGGCAGGGGGAAGCGCCGCAATGAGGCGTGCGAGGCGATCCGCCTCGCCGAGAATGCGCGCGCGATCGCCGAACGCCGCGAGATCGAGCGCGATCGCAACGCCGTTGAGAAACGGAGCATCGAGCTTGCCGCCGGCGGCAAGCGCGGACGCGATGATCGGGTTGTCGACCGTGAGACTGCAGAGGCACTCGATCATGAAGGAAAGACCGGACCCTTTTGCTCCGCCGAGCGGCAGCAGCGTCGCGAGCTTCCTGGGATCGGTGGTATCGCGTCCCTGCGCGTCCAGCCCCCAGCCGAGCGGAATCTCGCGCCCGGCATCGCGCGCGCTCATCACCTTCCCCATGGCGACATTCGACGTGGACATATCGAGTAGTAGCGGTGGTCGGTTTCTGGCAGGAAAGGCGATCGCGAGCGGATTGCTCGAGACGCCGGCGACCTTGGCACCGTGGTAGGCCATCATGGGTCCCGACGCCGACATGACGATGCCTGCCATTCCCGCATTCGCGGCCTGCAGCGCGAAGTAGCCGACGGCGCCCGCGTGGGTGATATTGCGCGCGGCGCACCAGCCGACGTGGACTTCGCGCGCCCGCGCGATCGCCTCGTCCATCGCCATCGCCATGGCAACCGCTCCCGGCGCTCGATCCGCCTCCAAAATCGCGATCGCGCCGGAGCGCTGCTCCACCCGCATGTCCGGAGCGGGGTTGATGGCCTTGGTCTTCAGCCGTTCGATGTAGCCCGGGATCCGCAGCACCCCGTGCGAATCAACGCCCCGCAGATTCGCCCAAACCAGCGACTTCGCCCATTCATCCGCCATGGGCGGCGCAACGCCCGCCGCCGCAAACAGCGCGCTCGCGAAGCGCTGGAGATCGGTGCTCGCAATAACGTGCAATTTGCTGTCCGACGGCATCACGGTAAGCGGCAGGAATTCTCGCGCAGCGACGCAGGTTAAGTCGCAGACGATCTCTATACGAACCGGCGCATCAAGTAACAATCCCGACCGTTGCACCGACGCTTGGGATGCGGGCGTCTCACGCAATGTCGCTTGTCTAATCGCGGGAGGAGCGGCACTATCGCCACCGCTGCGCGCGCGGGCGCGTCAACGATTAAAATACGAATGCGGTAGGGAGTGAACATGCCCGAGACAAAGACCCTGGCCCTGGCTGGCCTGATCGCTGCGTCCTTTGCTTGGGCTGGGGCGGCGGCGGCACAAGAGATCAAGCTGACGCTTGCCGACCAAAACTCTCCGACCGGATGGGGGCCCTCGCACGCGCTGCAGCCCTGGGTGAAACAGGTCGAGGAGGCAACCAAGGGCCGCGTCAAGATCGAGGTCTATCCATCGCAGACCCTGATCAAGGGCGTGGACATGTGGAAGGGCATCCGCGGCGGCATCGCCGATATCGGCTGGTGCGTGCAGGGCTATTGGCCCGAGCAGACGCCGTTGTCGGACGTCGTGTCGCTGCCGTTTTTGCCGATCAGCTCGGCCGAGAAGGGAAGCGAAGCGCTTTGGAAGCTCTATGAGAAATTCCCCGCGGTGCAGAAGGAATACAGCGAGATCGAGCCGCTCGTCCTCTACACCAGCTCGCCCAATCTCTTGGTCTCCAAGCGGCAAGTGAAGACGCTCGATGAATTCAAGGGATTGAAATTCCGCGTCTTGGGCGGGCCTCCCACCGAAATGGCCAAGGTGCTCGGAGCAGTGCCGACGCTGATCCCGATGCCCGACGTCTATCAGTCGCTCGATAAAGGCGTGGTCGACGGCGCCGCCGCTCCGTGGGAGGCGGTGCAGGCGTTCAGGCTCTACGAGGTGGCGAGGAACTACACCATCGCCCCGTTCTACGTGGCGTATTTCTCGCTGTGCGCCAATAAGCAAAAGTGGCAGTCGCTGCCCCAGGACGTGCGCGGCGCGATCATGAGCGTCAGCGGTCTGGCGGGAGCAAAATTCTGGGGCAGGAATTTCTTCGATACCGCGGAGCAAGGCGTGATCGAGCGAGCCAAGGCCGGAAACTACGAGCTCAACCGTTATATGGTCCCGCCCGACGAGCTTGCGCGCTGGACCAAACTCGCGGGCGAGCCGATCTGGAACGAGTGGGTGAAGAAGATGGAGGGCAAGGGTCACGCCAATGCGCGCGAGATCCTCAACACCGCCCTCGAACTGCTCAAAAACTAACGGTGCGCAACCTTCCTCGCTGGCTGCCCAGCAACGCCGCGGCAACACGGTGACGGTCCTGCGCGCCATCGGCAAGGTGTTGTGGCGCTGCGACCTTGCGCTGGTCTATACCAGCGTGGTCGCGACCATCGTCATCATGGGTCTCACATCCGCCGATGCGCTCAGTCGCTATCTTTTCAATCGGCCGATCACCGGCGCCTACGAAATCACTGAAAAGTACTTGATGGTGGCCGCGATTTTTTTGGGGCTGTCCTATGCCTATCGCGGCGGCGTGTTCATCCGCGTGACGTTCCTGGTCGACCGGCTGCCTCGCCCGCTGCAGCTGTCGGTCAATTATGCCGCGCATCTCGTGTCGCTGCTGTTCTGTATGATCAGCCTCGTCGCGACCGGCCAGCAGGCGCTGCGCGGGCTGCGCGAGGAGACGACGCTGAGCGCGCTGCCGCTCTTGGTCGGGCCGGCCTACTGCCTCGTCCCCTTGGGTTTTTTTGCGCTGACTATTCTCATGTTGATCGACTTCACGCGCATCCGCAGCGGCCGATCGTATCTATTCAGGGAAGAGGCGCCGCCCGCGTAGCCGCCAAGATCGCAGATGGTCGCTCTCCCCCTCCTGGTGCTGGTTGTTGCGCTCGTCTTCGGCGTGCCAATCGCGGTCGCGCTCGCGGCCTCGGGCATGCTCGGCATCTATCTCGTCACCGGCGACGCCAGCAAGGTGATGGGGATCCTCAGCCTGGCGCCGTTCAGCACGGTTGCCGACTACGCGCTGACCACCATCCCCATGTTCATTCTGATGGCGTTTTTCTCCGCCTCGAGCGGGCTCGCCCGCGACCTTTATGCCGCCGCCAGCAACTGGTGTTCGCATATCAAGGGCGGACTCGCCATCGCCACCGTCTTCGCTTGCGGCATTTTCGGCGCCATGTCCGGCGCGAGCACCGCCGCGGCTTCGGTCATGTCCAAGATCGCGATGCCGGAAATGCGCCGCCACGGCTATTCGGACGAGCTCGCCGCCGGCGCGATCGGCGTCGGAGCGACGCTCGACATTTTGATCCCGCCGAGCATCGCCATGGTGATCTACGGCATCGCCACCCAAACCTCGATCGGCAAACTGCTGATCGCCGGCGTCGTGCCGGGAATCATCGCCGGCATCCTACTCGCCGTCATGGTCTATCTGTGGGTCGTCATCAGCCCCAAGCACGCACCCTCGACCTACCGCGTCAGCGCGCAGGAGCGGTGGGCGAGCCTCGTGCGCATCTGGCCGAGCCTGCTGCTCATCCTGCTCGTGCTGGTGCTGCTCTACACCGGCGTCGCGACGCCGACGGAGGTGGGCGCGCTCGGCGCCTTGCTCGCCGGCGTGATCGGCGCGGTGTTCGGCCGCCTCACCTTCGCGGAGGCGATCGACGCCGTGACATCCACCATTCGCACCTCGGCGATGATTTTTCTCATCCTCCTCGGCGCGACCATCTTCGGTTACTACATGGCATTGAGCCGCATTCCCCAGGAGGTGGTCACCGCCGTCATCGCCATGGAGCTCAATCGCTGGGTGGTCATCATCGGCATCGTGGTGGCCTACTTCGTCATCAGCATGTTCATGGACGAAATCCCCCTCCTGCTGCTCACGCTCCAGCTCACCTTCCCGCTGATCACCTCGCTCGGCTTCGATCCGATCTGGTTCGGGGTGATCTCGATGATGATGGTGGCGATGGGGCTCGTGTTCCCGCCAGTCGGCCTGGTCGCGTTCATCGTGAGCGCGACGGCGGGCGTCGATCTCATGAAGGTCTACAAGGGAACCAGCATCCTCATGCTGTCGATCGTTATCACGACCGTGCTTCTGATGATTTTCCCGCAAATCGCGCTCTGGCTGCCGGCGACAATGCGCTAAAGTATGGTCCTCTGCGTCACCGCTTCGACCGATACGGAGGATCGCCATGAACGTTCAGGATCCCTCGCGATTTGGAGCAAAGGCCGATCGTCCCAGTCTTGTTGCCGGCTACATGTCGGGCTTCGGCAACTCGTTCGAGAGCGAGGCGCTTGCAGGCGCGCTGCCGATCGGGCGCAATTCGCCGCAAAAGGTCAAGTTCGGCCTCTATGCCGAGCAGCTGTCCGGCTCGCCGTTCACCGCGCCGCAGTCGACCAACCAGCGCTCCTGGCTTTACCGCATCCGGCCCACGGTCAAGCATTCGGCGCGCTACCGCAGAGTCGACCAGGGGCTCATGCGCACTGCGCCGGCGGCGCGGGAGGAGAGCGACCTGCCGATCGGGCAGCTGCGTTGGGGGCCGATCCCGATACCGCAGGAGACGCTCACCTTCGTGACCGGCCTGCGCACCATGACCACGGCCGGCGACGCCGAGACCCGCGCCGGCATGGCGGCGCATGTGCTGCTCGTGACCGCATCCATGCGCAACGAGTATTTCTTCAACGCCGACGGCGAACTCCTCATCGTCGCGCAGGAGAACAAGCTTCGCTTCCGCACCGAGTTCGGCGTGATCGACATCGCGCCCGGCGAGATCTGCGTGATCCAACGCGGCATGATCTTCAAGGTCGAGCTCATCGACGGGCCCGCGCGCGCCTATATATGCGAAAACTACGGCGGCGCTTTCACGCTGCCCTACCGCGGACCGATCGGCGCCAATTGCCTCGCCAATCCGCGCGACTTCCTCACCCCCGTCGCCGCGTACGAGGATAAAGAGGAGCCCTCGACCCTGCTGGTGAAGTGGGGCGGCGAGCTCTACGCGACCGACATCGGCCAGTCGCCGCTCGACGTGGTCGCCTGGCACGGCAACTACGCGCCTTACAAATACGATCTGCGGCGTTTCTCCCCCGTGGGGGCGTTGCTGTTCGATCACCCCGATCCGTCGATCTTCACGGTCATGACCGCACCGTCGGAAACTCCCGGCACCGCCAATGTCGATCTCGTCATTTTCCCGGAGCGCTGGCAGGTGGCGGAAAATACCTTTCGGCCGCCGTGGTATCACCGCAACCTGATGTCGGAGTTCATGGGGCTGATCTACGGCGTCTACGACGCCAAACCGCAGGGGTTCGTGCCGGGTGGCATCTCGCTCCACAATTGCATGCTGCCGCACGGACCGGATGAGACCGCCTTCGAGCATGCGAGCAACAGCGAGCTCAAGCCGGTCAAGCTTACCGACACCATGGCGTTCATGTTCGAGACCCGATTCCCGCAGCGGCTGACGAAGTACGCCGCCAACCTCAAGGAGCGGCAGGACGACTACATCGACTGCTGGAAGGGTTTGCGCAAGCACTTCGATCCGAGCGGCGCGAAACCGTGAGCGCCGCCGCGATGAGGGATGTGCCGGCGTTCTGCAAGAATGATGCGGACTTCTGAACCGCCACACTAGGGCAGCGCGAAAAGATCAGCCCATGATCGATGAGACCCATTCACCGGCGCGGCGCAGCTGGGTCGCCTCGGCCAATCAGCACGCCGACTTTCCGATCCAGAACCTGCCGCTGTGCGTATTCGCGACGACGGAAGGCGCTGCCCGCGGCGGCGTCGCGATCGGCGACGAGATCTTCGACCTCGCCGCCGCGCTCGAGCTCGGCTTGTTCGATGGACTCGCCGCGCGGGCCGCCGAGGCCGCTTGCGGCGCGACGCTCAACCCGCTGTTCGCGCTCGGCCGCGAGGCGCGCGTCGCGCTCCGCCGCCGCCTCGGCGACATTCTAGACGCCGATGGCCGGGATCGCGCCAAGGTCGAAGCGCTGCGGTCGCGCCTCATTCACCGCGCCGATGATTGCCGCCTCGAGCTTCCGGCGGCGATCGGCGACTACACCGACTTTTTCGCCGGCATCCACCACGCCACCAATGCGGGCAAGCTGTTCCGCCCCGACAATCCGCTGCTGCCGAATTACAAATACGTGCCGATCGGCTATCACGGCCGCGCCTCCTCGATCGCCGTGTCGGGCGCGACGCTGCGCCGACCGAGCGGCCAGCGCAAAGGGTCGACCGAAACGGTTCCGAGCTTCGGGCCTTCCCGCAGTCTCGACTACGAGCTCGAGCTCGGAGTTTGGATCGGCCCTGGCAACGAGCTGGGCACACCGGTTGCCATCGCAGATGCGGCAAGCCACATCGCGGGCTTCTGCCTGCTGAACGATTGGTCCGCGCGCGACATCCAGGCGTGGGAATACCAGCCGCTCGGCCCCTTCCTCGGCAAGAGCTTTTTGACCACCATCTCGCCCTGGGTCGTCACTCCCGAGGCGCTGGCGCCGTTTCGGATGGCACAGGCGCCGCGGCCGGCGGGCGATCCGGCGCCCCTGCCCTATCTCTTGGACGCGGCGGACCAGGCCGCGGGCGCCCTCGACATCGAGCTCGAGGTGTTTCTGCTCACGCCGGGTCTCAAGTCGAAAGGCTTCGGCCCGCAACGACTGTCCGTCGGCAACGCACGCCATCTCTACTGGACCGTGGCCCAGCTCGTGACGCATCACAGCAGCGGCGGCTGCAATCTGCGCGCGGGCGATCTATTCGGCACCGGGACGATCTCGGCGCCGGAGGACGGCGGGCTCGGCAGCTTGCTCGAGATCTCGGGCGGCGGACGACGGCCGATCGAACTCCCATCCGGCGAGACGCGCCGTTTCCTTGAAGACGGCGACACCGTCGTCATGCGGGCGCGCTGCCGGCGCCAAGGCTTTGCAACCATCGGGCTGGGCGAATGCCGCGGAACGATTGCAGCCGCCATCTGACGCCGCCGGCAGCCCTGACGCCCCGATTCCCGTCGGCCACGCCGCCGCGGTGAGGTTTCAAGCCGGAATGTCGCGCCGGCGTCATCAAAGCGAAACACACTCGTTCTAAGGGTATCCGCGCGGGCTTGAATTTCCGCCCGGTGTCCGCCGTAACCTTCGGGAGATTTCAGCCGCACTCGTTCCGTAAGGCCCGGCCGGTCGGGAGATTGTCCCGGCGTTGAGTTGAGTACTCCCGGCCGGCCGTATTGATCATGCTCCGGCAGGAGCCGCTGACGTCGACTGGACCAGGGCCGCATATTTTCTCGACTGATCCCGCCGACTCAGAAAAGATCGGAACCATCGCGCCGCCTTGGCGTTGGTGGATACCGAGAATGGGAGTGGACAACGTGCTGTTCCTGCAACGCCTCCTGCTGCACTACGGAATATACCGGAGGTATCCCCTCAGGCCCTGGCCGGCATTCAAGAACGCCTGGCGGATTGCATTCAGATAAACGACAATTCCCGGCATTGAGTATCCCAATGGGGACGGCTCATGCCCCGGCGCTGCCTCCAGCTTATTTGCCTCATCGGCGCCGCCGCCATTCTCGCCGGCGCGCGGCCGGCTTTCACACAGGTCGGCCCCCCGCCGACCATGGGACCCAGCATGCCATCCGACATCGACCCCCAATCGGGGTTTCGCCTGCCGCTGCCGAAACGCGAAGATTTGGACGAGGCCGGCAAGGCCCACTACGACCGTGCAACGGCGCCGGGCGCATCGATCGCGGGCCTGCAAGGCCCGACCGGGATCGGGCTCTACAGCCCGAAAGCGTCCGCGCACGCGCGCGCGCTCAACCGTTACCTGCGCTTCGAGGCGGGCTTTGCCCCGCGCGTCCGCGAGATCGCGATCCTCACCACCGCGCGCGAGATGGACAGCCAATTCGAATGGTCGGCGCACGAGCCGGAGGCGTTGAAGGAAGGCGTCGAGCCGCGCGTCATCGACGTGATCAAGCACCGCTTGCCCACCGCGGGCCTCGATGAAACCGACGCGACTGTGATCGAGCTCGGCCGGCAGATTTTCCGCGACCATAGGGTAACGCCGGAAACCTTCGCCAAGGTCAAAGCGCTGTTCGGGCCGAACAAGCTCGTCGAGCTAGTGATGCTGATGGGCAACTACGCGGGCACCGCGGCGCTGCTCACTGCCGTCGACATGCAGTTGCATCCGGGACAAAAGCCGCTACTGCCGCTCCCCTAGGGCTGATCCAGCCTCAGCGTACAGCGCCGGCGCTCCGTTCGCCTCACCCCGGGGCGCCGGCCCTTGCGGTGAGATAGTCCTTCACCAGCTCGGCCGTCAGCACGACATTGGGATCGTATTCCGGCGCATCCTCGATCTGCTCGAGATCGTTCAAGCCGCAATTCTTGTAAATGCGGTTGGTGCACGAGATCAACCGCGCCGGCCGCGCGGCATCCGCGTTGAAGTGCTGATGAATCGTGCACGGGGGGATGTAGATGACGTCGCCCGCCTCCCACTCGAAGCGCTTGATCTCGGACTGCGGCTGCCAGCGATAGGTGTCGACGATCTCGACGTCGCAGTCCTGATGCAGATCGTAGCCGTGACCCTCGACCACGTAGAGGCACTCTTCCGCCAGATGGCGGTGCTTGCCCGACCGTGACCCCGGTGGGATCACCTGCATGTAGGCGTCGACCGTCTCCATGCGCGTGTGCATCTGTTCGTTCAAGAGATGCTTGAGCAACCCCTGTCGCGCCATTTCCCACGGCATGTCTTCGGGATGAATGATCTTTTTGCGCCTGGCGCTGCGCGCCGGCCGCGCCAGCGCGTCGTCCAGCAGATTCTGATAGAGGTTTCCGTTCAGCGTGCCGCTGAGCCAGGCCTTTGCCTCATCCCAAGCCATTTTCAGCCTCTCGCCGCGATGGCATCCGTGCCATCCGAGGACTCTCAATCATGCGGGTGGTTGTGATCCTCTTCCTCGTGCCGCGGCACAAAGTTGCCTTGGGTGGCGGACGGCGTCTTCGGGCGCTTCTCCACCGTGTGCTGGAACAGCATGTTCATGAACAGATACATCGGCTTGGTCTTGATGACCAAAGCCCGCGCCGGCTCCTTCGCGCTGGCGTTGAAGTGCTGGTGCACGCAATTGTTATGCACGATGGCGACGTCACCGGCCTTCCAGTCGTAACGCGTGCCGTCGTGGATTTCGTAGCCGGCGCCATCGAGAATGTAGAAGGCCGCCTCGTTCACGTGGCCGTGCTTCTGAGTCTTTGCGCCCGGAGCATATTCCTCGAGGTGAATATGCAGCGTCTGGGTGCGCCCGTCCTCGGGCTCCACATAATGCCGGCTGAAATGCTGCGGACCGCCGTCGAGCTTGAGGTCCTTGCCCTTGATCACGCGCGGCATCGCCCGCAGCCGCGCAAGCTCGTCCTTGAGGCTATAGGCCCCTTGCAGCGCGCGCACGAAGACGCGCTCTTTGTCCGGGTCGTGCTGCTTATCACCCATTGCTCTGCGGCCTTCTCCATGGCTGCGCGCGCTCAGTGCGTCGGATTCGTGACGACATCCCGATACTGTTTACTCCATTTCGGATATTCATCCAGTCCTTTGGCGGAATCGAGAAAGTGGACGGAAGCACCCTCCGGCAGCGGCCTTGCGTTCGCCCGCGCCGGAAAAAAATCGCGAGCCAGCAAGATATCCTGCCCATCGGTGAGCATGAACTCGAAAAACAGGATTGCGGCATTCGGATGCGAGGCGCGGCGGGCGACACCGGCGCCCTCGAAGCGTGCCACGGCGGGCGGAACGACGAACCAGTCGATCGGCGCGCCGCTTTTGCGCAGCTGCTCGGCCTTGTAGGCGTAGGCGGAGAGCGCGAGCGGAACTTCACCCGAGACCACGAGGTTCGCCAGCAAGGTATGACCCTTGCGTACCGATAGGCCGTTGGCGGCGACGATGTCGCGAAAAAGCTTGAGGCCCTTGTCCTCGCCCAAGGCGCTCACGACCCCGCCGAACCAGTCGCTGTCCTCGGCCTCGACGCCGAGCTTACCCGCCCAGCGGCGATCGAGGAGATCATCGTAACGTTTCGGCAGCTCGCCCTTCTTGATGAGGCCGGTGTTGTAGGCGGCGACAAAAACGTTCAAGCGTGTGCCGATCCACTCCCGATGCGGCAGGATTGCCGCCGGAAGGAGCGCGGATAGCGCGGGCGTCTTGATCTCCTGGAACAGCCGTTCGCGTTGCATCGACTCCATGGCGATAGCGCCGGTCTCGAACACGTCGGCATCGAAACGGCCGCCGCGGGCCTCGACCACCGCGCGTTGCACGATGTTTTCCGAGCTGGCGCGCCAGAGGCGAACCTTGACGCCATACTTCTTCTCGAATGCGGCGATGAGCGCCGCCATGTCGTCGGTCGCCGCCGAGCTGTAGACGACGACGGAGCCTTCCTTCTTCGCTCCGGCGACGAGCTTCTCCATGCGATCCGCGCCGGTATAGGCCGCCAAGTCAGCCGCGGCCGGTTGGCCGGTTTGCGCTGATGCGGGCACGCTCTGCGCGCACGAGCCCAAGAGAGCGAACAAGCAAGCAAGCAGGAGAACGAGCAGAAGAGCAAACAAGAGCGTAAGCCCCTGCATCGACGCCATGGGCTTTGGCCGAGATGCCGTAGGCTTTTGTCTAGGGGAGCTCACGCGGCACCGCTCCGCTCGTCAGGATCGCTGGGCACTCGCCGCAGCTTCCGGCAGCGCTAGTCAAGCGCGCCCCGCAAAAGACTGCAAGGCGCTAGCTGATCCGGGTTCGACGACGTGCTATCGTGTGCACAAAAATCTGGGAGAAAACGCCATGGACACGCTGCATCGAACCCCGGCCATTCTCGCCGGCATTGTCGTGGCATTCGCGCTCGGCGGCGCGGGCGCGAAGGCCGAAGACAAGTATCCGTCCAGACCGGTCCGTATCGTCGTTTCGTTCTCCGCCGGCGGCCCAACCGACACTGTCGCGCGGGTCATGGGTGCGAAGATGGGGGAGCTGCTGGGGCAGCAATTCGTGGTGGAGAACAAGGTGGGCGCGGGCGGCAACATCGGCGCCGATCTGGTCGCAAAGGCACCGCCCGACGGTTACACCTTGCTGATGGCGACGGTGTCCACCCACGCCATCAATCCCGGACTGTACAAGAACATGCCGTACGATCCGGTTCGCGATTTCGCGCCGATCGGCCAGGTCGGAGTGACGCCGACGCTGCTCGGGGTGCACCCTTCGGTTCCTGCGACCGACGTCAAGAGCCTGGTCGCGTTGATCAAGGAGAATCCGGGGAAATTCACCTACGGCTCCTCCGGGCTTGGCTCAATCCTTCATCTGTGCGGTGAGCAATTCAAGGCGCTGGCGGGCGGCGTCAATGCCGTGCATGTGCCGTATCGCGGGTCTGCGCCGATGATGTCGGATTTGGTCGGCGGTCAGATTTCGATGGCGTTCGATGCGACCCCAACCGCGCTGCCGCAGGCGCAGTCGGGCGCGATCCGCGCCATCGGCGCGGGCATGGCGACGCGCATGCGGGCCATGCCGGAGCTGCCGACGTTGCAGGAGCAGGGGTTGAAGGGCTTCGAGTGCTATACTTGGAACGCAATCCTCGCTCCCGCGGACACGCCGCAGCCGATCGTCGACCGCCTCAGCGAGGCCATAAACAAGGCGCTCGACGATCCTGCGGTGTTCAAGCGCCTGCAAGAGGCCGGCATCGATCCGACGCCGGGCAGCACGCCGAAGCAGGCTACCGCGTTCATCAAAGCGGAGCTGGCGAAGTGGGCGCCGATCATCAAGGCATCGGGCGCGCATATCGACTGAGGGATCGGCAAGACATGAACATCCATTCCAGCGGTAAGGCACTGGGCGCCAGCATCGAGGGGATGGATCTGGCCCAACCGATCCCGGACAGCGACTTCAAGCAGATCCTGCGGGCGCTCGGCGAGCATGGCGTGCTGTGCTTTCCCAAGCAGCGGCTCGAGACCGCGGAATTTGCGCGCTTCGGGCGCATGTTCGGCGAGCTCGAGATCAACGTCGCCAATCAGTTCCACGAGCCCGGCTTTCCCGAAGTGATGGTGCTGTCCAACATGACGGAGAACGGCAAACCGATCGGGCTCGGCGACGCCGGACAGGGCTGGCACACCGATATGTCCTACAGCAAGGAAATCGCGCTCGCCAACGTCCTCTACGCCATCAAGGTGCCTGCGCGCGACGGCCGGTCGCTGGGCGATACGCAGTTCCGCAACATGCATGCGGCCTACGAGGAGCTACCCGACGAAATCAAAACCCGGCTCGAAGGCCTCACCGCCACCCACGACTTCGCCAAATTCTGGGACATGATGCGCACGCGGCCCGGCTCGCGCCGCGCAGCGCTAACGGCGGAGCAGCGCGCCAAAAAGCCGCCGGTGTCGCAGCCGATCTTTCGCACCCACCCCATCACCGGCCGCACTGTCCTCTACTGCAACCCGGGCTACGCCACGCGCATCGATGGCATGCCCGAGGCCGAAAGCGCCGAGCTCCTGGGGTATCTCTTCAAGCATCAGCAGCAGGAGAAATATTTCTACGCCCACGCATGGGCGCAGGGCGACGTGCTGATGTGGGACAACGTCGGCACCGTGCACAAAGCCGTGGCCGACTACCGCCTGGATGAGCCGCGCTACATGCGCCGCGTGCAGGTCATGGCGACCAAGGACTACGCCCGCCTCGCCGCCTGAGCGAAGCAAATCCTTGCGGAGCGTTTCTCCCAAACTTGGGCCGCTTGAAACGTCAAGCGGCCTTTTCTTATCGCTCGATCGGCCGTCGGCGCGGTCGCGCGCGCAACCGGCTCAGCCCTTAGCCGCGGGGGCATGCGACATCCAAGCCTGCATCATCTCGATGGGGAACGGAAACACGATGGTCGAGCTGCGCTCGCCCGCGATATCGAACAAGGTCGCGAGATAACGCAGCTGCATCGCCTGCGGCACCGGCGCCAGAATTTGGGCGGCGTCGAGCAGCTTTTGCGCCGCTTGCTGCTCTCCCTCGGCGTTGATGATCTTGGCGCGGCGGGTGCGTTCGGCCTCGGCTTGGCGGGCGATTGCCCGGATCATGCTCTCGTCGAGATCGATGCGCTTGATCTCCACGGTCGAGACCTTGATACCCCACCCCTCGGTCTGCTTGTCGAGCACGTCCTGGATGTCGGCATTGAGCTTGTCGCGCTCGGCCAACATCTGGTCGAGATCGTGCTTGCCGAGCACCCAGCGCAGCGTGGTCTGCGCAAGCTGGCTGGTGGCTGTGAGATAATTGTAGACCTGAATCACCGCGCGCTCGGGGTCGACGACGCGGAAATAGATCACGGCGTTGACTTTGACCGACACGTTGTCGCGCGAAATTACGTCCTGGGTCGGCACCTCGTCGACGATCACGCGAAGATCGACCCGCACCATCTGCTGCACCAACGGCACGAGCAGGAAGAACCCCGGTCCCTTAGTGCCGGTGTAACGCCCGAGCGTGAACACGACGCCGCGCTCGTATTCGCGCAGGATCCGGACCGCCGAGAACAGGATGATCACGACGAAAATCGCCAAAACGGCGATGGTGGCGAGGGAAAGCATAGGTCTTCCTCCTTGTGGTCGGTGGGGATCGTCAGGCCGGTTCGACGACGAGAACGAGGCCCTCGCGGTTGATGACTTTGATGCGAGCCCCCGGCTGCAGTGGCCGGGGAGCGCGCGCACGCCAGATCTCCCCATTGACGCGCACTCTTCCCTCTTCTCCGTCCCACGCCACCGTCTCGCCCTCGGCGCCGAGCAGCCCCTCCTTGCCGGTGACGACCGGCCGCCGCCGCGACCGCAGCAGCATCGTGAGGACCAGCAGGAATAGCGCCGCGGTCATGGCGGTCGCCGCTGCGACCACCGAAAGCGAAAGGGTGAAGCCCGGCGCGCCGGACGGAAACATCATGATCGCGCCGATCACGAATGCGATAACGCCGCCGACCCCGATGACGCCGAAGGAGCCGATATGGGCTTCGGCCACCATGAGCCCGATACCGAGCAGCACCAGCGCCGCGCCGGCGTAGTTGATGGGGAGCAGGTTGAGCGCATAGAGCGCGACCAGCAGGCTGATGCTCCCGACGAGGCCAGGGGCGACCGCCCCGGGATTGAGGAATTCGAATATCAGCCCGTACACCCCGATCAGCATCAATATGAAAGCCACGTTCGGATCGGTGATGACGGCGAGCAACTCGGTCCGCCAGTCCGGCGCCGCCGTCACGACGTCCAGTCCCGCAGTCGCCAAGCGCTCGGGCTTTCCCGCCACCTTCACGGTCCGTCCATCGATCTTGCGCAGAAGATCAGGCACGTCGTCGGCGATCACGTCGATGACGTGGAGCTTGAGCGCCTCGGATGCCGGGAGGCTCACCGCCGTGCGCACCGCCTCCGCCGCCCAGTCGGCGTTGCGGTCATTGAGCTCGGCCAAGCCGCGGATGTAGGCCACGGCGTCGTTGACCGCCTTGCGGGTCTCGGTGTCGGCGGGCTCGGCGGCGGAGTTGCCCTCGCTCCCCTTCTCCTTGCCTTTTTGCCCGGCCGGCTGGTCCGGAGCTCCGCCCGGAAGGCGCGGCATCCCTCCCAACTGGATCGGGGTGGCAGCGCCGAGGTTGGTGCCCGGAGCCATGGCGGCGATCGCGCTCGCGTAGGTGATGTAGGTGCCCGCGCTCGCCGCCCGCGCGCCGCTCGGCGCCACGTAGGCGGCAACCGGCACCGGCGAGGACAGGATGGCGCGAATGATGGTGCGCATGGACGTGTCGAGCCCGCCCGGCGTATTCATGCGCAAGATGACGAGGCGGGTGTCGGATTGGCCGATGCCGCGAAGCTCGCGTACGACGTAATCGGCAACCGCCGGACCGATCGCACCGTCGATCTCGAGCACCACCGCGCGCGGCGCGGCCGCAACCTCGCCCGACAGCAAAGCCACGGCGACCGTTGCGGCGAACAGCGCGCGCGCGGCGTATCGGCTCAGGAAAGCATTGACAGCGCGGGCGGAGGCCCCAGTCGGCGCTGAACGCATGGGCCGCCTCCTCGTTGCGCCGCGCGGAGTTTGGGATTGGCGGCGACCTCCCCCCTCGCCTGCTGACAGATCGGCCGCCGAAGGGGACCGGACATGACATCAGGCGGCGGGCCTGCAATCTTCACACGCGCGGCAAAATTGGGAAAGACCTTAAAGACCTTCCTGCAGATCCTCGCACAGCAGGGTCGGATCAACCGATAGCATCGGCGCTAACGGTCGTGACGCCCAACGGCGCGAAGCTCGCGCGCGTGGCGGCGATCGAGCCGTCGACGTCGATGCCGCGGCACGCGTCCTCGATCACGACCACGGCAAAGCCCTCGCGGCGCGCGTCTTCGGCCGAGTAGCGTACGCAGAAATCGAGCGCGAGACCCGCGGCGAAGACGCGCCTGAGGCCCCGCTCGCGCAGATAACCGGCAAGGCCGGTCGGGGTCTTGCGGTCGTTCTCGTAGAAGGCGGAGTAGGAATCGATGGTGGGCCGGAAGCCTTTGCGCAAGACGAGCTCGGCGTGTGGAATCTGCAAACCGTCGTGGAATTGCGCGCCCGGCGTGCCTTGAACGCAATGATCCGGCCACAGGATTTGCTGTCCGTAGTCGACGGTGACAGTCTCGAACGGACGCTTGCCCCGGTGCGACGATGCAAACGAGCGGTGGCCGGGAGGATGCCAATCCTGCGTCAGCACCACGTGCCTGCAGCGCGTTGCGACGCGATTGACGATCGGCACGACTTCGTCGCCGTGCGGAACCGCAAGCTTGCCGCCTGGACAGAAGTCATTCTGGATGTCGACCACCAGCAGGACGTCGCTTTCGCCGATCGTGATCGTGTCGGTCATCGCTTCGCCTCCTGCGCGTGCGCCATGCGCCCATCGACTTCGGCCGCAAGCCGCCGCAGCGCATCGCTCACCTCGACCGGATACGATGCGTCGGGCTCGAGCCTGCGCAAAGGCTCGGGCAGGCGCTCGAGCTCCCGCGCCGCGTGCGCCCGAAACTGGTCGAGCGTCGGCCGCGGTTCGAGAGGCTTGCCAGCTCGCATGACGAGTTCGATCAGCGGCTCGCCGGGCTGATCGTCGTCCTCCACGGACAGGGTGTCGCCCGCCATCCGGCCGTCCGAAGCGAAGCGGCGCCATACCTGCTTGCGGCCCGGCCAGGTGGCTTTGCCGGCGGAGCGCTTGCGCCGGGGCAGCCCGGCGTACTCCTCGAGCTTGTAGGCGCAATCAAGCCCCGGTGCGTCGGACGAGGTGGTCAGACTGCTTCCAATGCCGAAGCCATCGATGGGCGCGCCCGCTCGCAACATAGTCATGATCGAAGTTTCATCGATGCCGCCGCTGGCGAAGATGGTCACGTCGCGAAGCCCGCCCTCGTCGAGGATGCGCCGCACCTTCTTGGAGAGCGCGATCAGGTCGCCGCTGTCGAGACGCACACCGCCCACCGAGATGCCCGCGGCCTTGAGCCGGGGCGCGAGCGCGACGACCTTACGCGCCGCCGCCTCGGTATCGTAGGTGTCGATGAGCAAGGTCAGGTTCTTGGGCCGCGCGCGCGCGAAGTTCTCGAATGCTTCGGCCTCGTCGTCGTGCATCTGGACGTAGGAATGCGCCATGGTGCCGAAGATGGGGATGCCGAAGAGCTTGTCGGCGAGCACCGTGGCGGTGCCGGCAAAGCCCGCGATGTAGCTCGCGCGCGCGGCGAGCAGGCCGGCCTCGGCGCCGTGCGCACGGCGCAGCCCGAAATCGACGAGACGCTTGCCCGGCGCGGCCAGCACCATGCGGGCGGCCTTGGCGGCGATCATCGATTGGAACTGCAGGAGATTGATTACTCGCGTTTCGACGAGCTGCGCTTGGGGCAAAGGGGCCGTCACGCGCAGGATCGGCTCGTCGGCGAAGAACACCGTCCCTTCCGGCATGGCGTGGATGTCGCCGGTAAAGCGCAAGGCGGCGAGATAATCGATCAAGTCTTTGCCGAACCGGCCGGTGCGCGCGAGCCAATCAAGCTCTTCGGGAGCAAAGCGCAGATGGCTAAGAAACTCGAGCACCTGTTCGAGCCCGGCCGCGATCAGAAAGCCGCGCTGGCGGGGAAGCGTGCGCACGAAGAATTCGAAGCTCGCGGTCTTGGTCTCCCCACGATCCAGATAGGCCTGCATCATGTTGAGCTGGTAGAGATCGGTCAGCAATGCGCTTGTCGCCGGGTCCATGCTGCCACCTTCCGCGAGACTAACGATATCGCGGCAGCGAACTCGGATACCCTCTCCCCTTGCGGGAGAGGGTGGACGCGAGCCTTAAGCGCGTTCACGCGTGTCTTTCGACGCGCTATGGCGAGCGTCCGGGTGAGGGGTGTGCGCGCCTCAAAACTACCCCTCACCCGGCTCGCCCGCTCTGCGGGCTCGCCACCCTCTCCCACAAGGGGAGAGGGTGACCGGAGTTCGCCACTCGTGTGAAGCTCCGTAGCATTGATTTGTGACTCCGCGCACTAGCCTACGTTGAGTTGGACTGAGTTTGTGCTCGCCAACGACCCCGCTGCCGTCGGGTCTAGACGCTTGTTTGCGTGCGCAGACTCCCTAAGCTTGATCGCAAACTCCCGTTGCAATGGCGGGGCGCAGGTCTTCCCGCCGCCGCGAGGCAAGCAAAATCATCAAAGCCGAGGGATAAAAAACAATGGCCGACGAAGAGCTTCCCGTCATTGCACGCTTCGAGGTGCGCCGCCGCAGCTATCTCGCGCCGGACGGCACGGTGCTGCGACCGCTCCCGAACTTTGCCTCCGACAGCGACATCCTCATCTCCCTTTATCGCGGCATGGTGCTGACCCGAGCCTTTGATCTCAAAGCCGTCTCGCTGCAACGCACGGGGCGGCTCGGCACCTACGCCGTTTCGCTCGGCCAAGAGGCGGTTTCGGTCGGCATCGCCAGCGCCATGCGGGAGGAGGACGTCGTGCTTCCCTCCTACCGGGACAACGGCACGCTGCTGTGGCGCGGGACGAAGATGGAGGAAATCCTGCTGTTCTGGGGCGGCGACGAGCGCGGCAATCTTTCCTCCGGGCCCGCCGACGATTTTCCCTACTGCATCCCGGTCGCATCCCAGGCGCCGCACGCCGCCGGCGTCGCCTACGCATTCAAGCTCAGAAAGGAGCCGCGCGTCGCGGTTTGCCTCTTCGGCGACGGCGCTACCTCCAAGGGCGACGTGTGGGAGGCGATGAACTTCGCCGGGGTGCACAAGTTGCCCGTGGTGTTCGTCGCCAACAATAATCAGTGGGCGATCTCGGTGCCGCTTCAGTTGCAAACGGCGTCGCAGACGCTGGCGCAGAAGGCGATCGCGGCGGGCTTTTCCGGCGAACAGGTGGACGGCAACGACGTCGTCGCGGTACGCGCCGCGGCGGAGGATGCGATCGCGCAGGCCCGCGCCGGCGGTGGGCCGCGCTTGATCGAGGCCGTGACCTACCGCCTCAGCGACCACACGACCGCCGATGACGCGGCGCGTTACCGTCCGCCCGAGGAGGTTCAGACCCGCTGGAAGGAGGAGCCGATCGCGCGCCTGCGCGCCTATCTCGTAAGTCAAAAGGCGTGGGGCAAATCGCAGGAGGAGGAGCTCGCGGCCGACTGCCAAAAGCAGATCGAGGCGGCGATCGAGCGCTATTTGGCGACCGCGCCGCGCGCGCCACAGACGATGTTCGACCATCTCTACGCCGAACTCCCGCGAGCCTATGCCAGCCAGCGGGCGGAGCTCAGCGGAGGCTCCGATGCCTGAGGTGACGCTGGTCGAAGCGATCAATCTGGCGCTTGCCCGCGCCATGGAAGAGGATGCCAACGTCGTCGTGCTCGGCGAAGACGTCGGCGTCAACGGCGGCGTCTTCCGCGCCACTGTCGGCCTGCAGCAGCGATTCGGCGCCGAGCGCGTGATCGACACTCCGCTTGCGGAGCTGTTGATCAGCGGGCTGTGCGTCGGCATGGCGGCGCAAGGCCTCAAGCCCGTCGGCGAGATTCAGTTCATGGGGTTCATCTATCCCTGCATCGATCAGCTGGTGAATCACGCGTCGAGGTTGCGCAACCGAACCCAGGGGCGGCTGAGCTGCCCCATGGTCCTGCGCACGCCCCACGGCGGCGGCATCCGCGCGCCCGAGCATCATTCCGAGAGCACCGAGGCGATGCTCGCCCATATCCCGGGCTTGCGCGTCGTCATGCCGTCCTCGCCGGAACGCGCCTACGGCCTGTTGCTCGCCGCCATCCGCGATCCGGATCCGGTGGTGTTCCTGGAGCCGACCCGCATCTACCGCGCGTCCAAAGGACAGGTGGAGGATAACGGCGAGGCGTTGCCGCTCGATGTCGCCTTCGTGCTGCGGCAAGGGCGGGACGTTACCCTGATCAGCTGGGGCGCCGCGGTGAAAGAGACGCTCGCGGCTGCCGACGAACTCGCCGCGGAGGGGATCGACGCGGAGGTCATCGATCTCGCCACCCTCAAACCGTACGACGAGGAGACCGTGCTGGCCTCGGTGACGAGGACCGGGCGCTGCGTCATCGTCCATGAGGCGGCACGCACCGGCGGCTTCGGCGCCGAGATCGCCGCGCTCCTCGCCGAGCGCGGGTTGACCTCCCTGCTGGCGCCAATCGCCAGGGTCACGGGCTACGATACGATCATGCCGCTTCCGCGGCTCGAGCAGCGTTATATCCCCTCGGTCGCCCGCATCGTGGCTGCGACCCGCAAAGTCTGTCAATTCAGCTGAAACCGGAAACCTTCCATGCGCCAATTCATATTGCCGGATCTCGGCGAAGGGCTCGAAGAAGCCGAAATCGTGACGTGGCACGTCAACGAGGGTGACCGCGTGGTCGTCGATCAGCCGCTCGTGTCGCTCGAGACCGACAAGGCCGTCGTCGAGGTGCCGTCTCCATGGAGCGGCCGCATCGCGCGCTTGTTCGGCGGCAAGGGCGACCTGATCAAGGTCGGAGCCCCGCTCGTCGAATTTGCCGAGGGCACGCAAGGCGACACCGGAACGGTCGTGGGCGAGCTCGGGCAGGAGGAGAAGGCGCCACGAGGCGCCGAGGCATCGGCCCCGGCGCCGGCGCGAACCCTTCAGGTCCTTCCCGCGGTCAGGGCGCTGGCGCGCAAGCTCGACGTCGATCTCAACCTCGTGCAAGCCAGCGGGCCCGGCGGGACGATCACGCGGGCGGACGTCGAGCGCGCCGCCAAGAGCCTGGCCGAAGCGGGGCCGGCCGAGCCGCTGCGGGGCATGCGCCGGGCGATGGCGCAACGCATGGCGGCGGCCCATGCCGAGGTGGTTCGCACCACCGTGAACGACGAGGCCGACATCGACGATTGGCAGCAGCGCGAGGACGTCACCATCCGCATCGTGCGCGCCATCGCATCCGCCTGCCAGGCCGAGCCCTCGCTCAATGCCTGGTACAACGCCGAGGCGGGCGAGCGCCGGCTGATCAAGCGCGTCGACATCGGCATCGCGGTCGACACCGAGGGCGGCCTCATCGTGCCGGTGTTGCGCAATGTCGGCGAGCGCGAGGCGAGCGACCTGCGCGCCGGCCTCGACCGGCTGCGGGCCGACGCCGCTGCGCGCTCGATCCCGCTGGAGGAGCTGCGCGGCGCGACGATCACGCTGTCGAATTTCGGCATGATCGGCGGCCGATTTGCCAACCTGATCGTCGTTCCGCCGCAAGTCGCGATCGTCGGCGCCGGCCGCATCGACCAACGCGTATTGGTACACAACGGTCAGCCGGCGGCGCGCCGCGTGCTGCCATTGTCGCTCACCTTCGACCATCGTGTGGTGACCGGAGGCGAGGCCGCGCGTTTCCTGGTGGCGCTCAAGGCGGACCTCGAGCGGGCGTCCTAGCCCGCGGGACGCGGCACGCCGACGGTGACATCTAGTCGATCGAGATGTTCGCCTCTTTCGCCAGCCTGGTCCAGGTCGCGAGCTGGCTGGCCACCAGTGCACGCATCTCGGCGGGTGTGGTCGCGCGTGGATCGCCGCCCATGCTCTCGAGCTTGTCCTTGACGTCGGGGACTGAAATGGCGCGGCGCACCTCGGCATTGAGCTTGTCGACGATCGGCTTTGGCAGCTTCGCGGGACCCGCGACCCCGGTCCACGAGATGACTTCAAATCCCGGGATGCCTTCCTCCGCGACCGTGGGCACGTCGAGAAAATCGCGCCAGCGCGTCTTGCCCGTGACGGCGAGCGCGCGGAATTCCCCCGAGCGAATGCGCGCGCTGATCGGTCCTGACGTTGCCGCGATGAAATCGATGTCCCCCTGCAGGAGGCCGGTCATCGCCGGCGCCTCGCCGCGATAGGGAATGTGCAGAAACTTTGTTTTGGTCTCGTTGCCGATGAGTTCGACCGTGGTGTGTAGGATCGAGCCCACGCCAGCGGAGCCGTATTTCAGGACGCCGGGATTCTTGCGCGCCTCATCGATCAGTTGCGTGAGTGTCTGGAAGCGAGAGTCCTTGCGCACGCAAATAAGGAACGGATAGAAGCTTGCGACCGAAATCCATTCGAAATCTTCGACGACTTTGTAGTTTACGTTCCTGGAGAGCGCGCCATGCGCGGGGTGCGCACTGGGAACGACCAGCAGGGTGTAGCCGTCCGGCTCGCTGCGCGCCACAGCCTCCGCGGCGAGGCTGCCGGCGACGCCGGGCTTGGGCTCGATGATGATCGATTGCCCAAGCCCTTTCGACATCTCGTTTCCAAGAAGCCGGCCGATGATGTCCACGTTCCCTCCCGGCGGGAAGCCGTGCATGAACTTGATCGGACGATCAGGATAATCCGGCGCCGCCGCCGCGCTGGTGACCGCAATCAACGCGACAAGCATGGCGACGATTGTTCCGGTCATCGTATTTCCCTGCCGTGGGTCCTTGTTCTTGGAAATCACGGCCGTCGATCACTGCGTGCGCGCCGGGGTGCGCCACAGGCTCTTCGGCGTCAGGCAGTGGACGGCGACTTCGCTGCCGGTTGGCGGCGCGATACGGCAATCCATGGCCACGCTGGCCAAGCCGTAGGCGTCGAGGCGATCGAGCTGCCGCTTCTCGGCGATGAGGTTGATCATGGCCATCGACGCGGCGTCCATCGCCTTGTTGAGATCGGCGTTGCTGCCGACGGTAACGTAATCGGTCGCCGTTTCCTTGCTCGGCAGCGCCGCCGGGGGCTTGGCCCTTGCGTCCTTCGGATTGAAGCAGAACGTGCCCTTCACGATGTCGACGACTTCGGAGATGCGGCAATCCCAGCGCTGCATCATGATGCGCTGGGCGTCCGGCGCGGCGACGCGCCGCTCCTCCGTGATGAACTTCACGGTCTCCGACTTGAGAATCTCGAGCGCCTTGTTGAGGTCTTCATCGTAGCCGAGGGTGAGCCAGTGCGTCGGCGTCTCCGCGCGGGGCCATTCGAGCGATCGGCCCTTGATCACGTCGACGGTGATGTTGAACTCCCTGAACGCGGTCTCGATGCCCGTGAGGTTTATCTCGCCATTGCCTTGCGCGGCATGCGCATCGCTCGCCCACAACAGCGCGCCCTTTACGAACACCGGCAGATAAAGCGTCGACCCGGCGGTCAGCTCACGCAGGTCCAAATTGCCCCCGTAGCGTCCCGGCGGGACGGTGCTGTACCGTCCGGGCTCGGCGCGCGCGACACCGAGGATTCCGGGAAACGGCCGCAGCGGAACGAAAACACCGGGCAGAAACTCGGCCACCTTGTTGTCCCAGTCGAGATAGACGTAGCGGACTCTCCCTTCCGGAAACTCCTTCGGGAATTGCCCGGCAATTCCGGGATAGTTCATGTTCACCCCATAGGAGCGCGGCACGATCTTGTTGATCTTTACCTTGAGTACGTCGCCGGGCTCGGCGCCTTCGACATAGATCGGCCCGGTGAGCGTATGGGCGCCGCGGCCCGGCACCTCCAGGCGAATCTTGAGCAGCATGTCCAACGTCGCGCCGGGCACGAGGCGATCGTGGAAATGCATCATCGTTTCCATGATCACGCTGTCGCCGGGCTTGATGGTGAGCACCGGCTTCTGGGCATTGTCGTACCAGCCCAACTGCGTGGTCTCCATGGTCGCCGGAAGCAGATGGACTTTGCCCGGAGCTCCGGTCGCGACCGCGACCGTCTGCGCCGTTGCCGCGCCGTGCGAGACGGCAAGCAACGTGCCGGCGAAGATGGCCGGCGCTAGCTTGGAATGCATCTTCATTTTGACCCTCCCTTGTTGCCGAACCGACGGCGAATATCTTCCAGCGATCGCATCCGTTTCCGCCAAGGCGATTGTAGTCTCCTCCACGCTCACGTCGTGAGCCATTGGGTCCAGCGCTCGCGCAGCTGGGCGAGCCGCGGCGCGATCCAGGCGGCGTCATGCTTGAACGCTATCCTTTCGTTCTCGGGCCAGGCCGGCGTCTGACGCAGCCGCGCCTGAGTCATCAGCGCGCGCGCGTCGGGATTGGCCGGACCGTACGGCAACAACATCGCGAAGTCCGCCTGGGGCTTGGCCTGCGCCACGAAATTGCAGAATTGCCACGCCGCCTTGGCGTTGGGATCGCCTTTCGGCACCAGCAGGTTGGCATAGTAGACCTCGGCCCCGTTCCAGACGATTTCGAGCGGCACCTTGTCCTCGATCAGATCGATGGCGCGCGCGCTCCACATCGCGATCATGTCGACCTCGCCGTCGCGGATGAGTTGCTGCGACTGCGATCCCTCGCGCCACCAGACTTTGATGTGCGGCTTGATCTCGCTCATCTTGCGGAAGGCGCGGTCGACGTCCATGGGATAGAGCTGGTCGGCAGGCACGCCATCGGCCAACAGCGCGAACGCGAGGCAGCTGAACGAACGGTCGTAGAAGCAACGGCTGCCGGGGAATTTCTTGACGTCCCAGAAGTCGGCCCAGCTTTGCGGCCCGCCGTTCGGAAACTTGTCCTTGCGGTAGACCAGATTGGTGCCAAGCGAATAGCTGGTGATGCCGTAGTCGCGCACCATGTGCGGGGGCAATTGATCGGCCTTGGCGGCCTCCCGGTCGACCTTCTCGAGCAATCCCTCGAGCACGGCCTGGCCGTATTCGACGTCGCCGAGATTGACCACGTCCCACTCGAAATTCCTGGTTTGAACCTGGGCCTTGAGCTTGGCGAAGGAGACGCCGGGCACGGTCTTGATCGCGATGCCGGTCTGCGCCGTGAACGGCTCGAAGAAGGCCTTCCGCCAGGCGGATTCCCATACGCCGCCGTAGGAATTGACGTAGACCGCTCGGCCTTGCGCGCGCGCCGGGCGCAGGATCGCGGGCGCGGCGAGGAGCGCGCCGGCGCCGAGCGCCAACGCGCGACGGCGGGACATCCGAGCTAGCATTCCCCACCCCGTCTTTTTTGCAACGCCAACACCGCGGCAAAGCCGTTGCCGGTCGATAGCCTCGCGCCGGCTGCTCATGTTACATCATTGGCGAGATGAGCAAAGCTGCGTCGATGCAGGCGGTCCGCCGCCGCGGCCCGATGTCGCGCGATGGCTTGACCGCCTGGCTGCTGGTCGCGCCGGCCGTGCTCTGCATCATCGTGCTGTTCATCGTTCCGATCGGGTACGTGCTCCTGCTCAGCGTCACCGATCCGACGGTGTCGCTCGATCATTACCGCCGCTTCTTCACCGTTCCGCTCTATGCCAACGTGATGGTCAACACGTTCCGGACGTCGTTGATCGTGACGCTGGCGTGCCTCGCGCTCGGCTATCCGCTGGCCTACGTGATGGCGCGACGCAACGACGCCGTGGCCGTCGTCTTTCTCGTCGCGGTGGGCTTGAGCTTCTGGACCGGCTTCGTGGTCCGCACCTATGCCTGGCTGATCATTCTCGGCAACAAGGGGCCGCTCGCGGCCACCTACGCCTTGGCCGGATGGGGCAAGCCGCCGCAACTCCTGTTCACTTCGTTCAGCTCGACGCTCGGCATGACCCACGTCCTCCTCCCCTACATGGTGCTGGCGCTCTATGGCGTCATGCGCAAGATCGATCCCTCTTATATGCGCGCCGCCGAGGGGCTCGGCGCGCGTCCCTTCGGCGCATTCCGCCTCGTTTTCTTGCCCCTCAGCCTGCCGGGGGTCGTCAACGGCTGCGTGCTCGTGTTCACCATGTGCCTCGGCTTCTACATCACGCCGATCCTGCTCGGCACGCCCAAGGACATGATGATCTCCCAACTCATCAGCCAGCAGATCGAGGACCTGCTGGCCTGGGGCTTTGCCTCGGCGATCGCGGTCGTCCTGCTGGCGTGCACGCTCGTGCTGCTGGGCGTCTACAATCGCTTTGCCGGCTTGGATCGGCTGTGGGGATAAGGGCGATGGCGCGTCACGTTCCGCTCCTATTGGCGTCGCTCGCCGCGATCTTCCTGGTCGTGCCTATGGCGATCATCGTGCCGATGTCGTTCTCGAAGGCGATCTCGTTCGAGTTTCCGCCGCCGGGTTATTGGACCGGCTATTACGCGCAATACTTCTCGAGCCATTCGTGGCTCGAGGCCACCGCCAACTCCTTCATCATCGCGTTCGCATCGATGGCGCTCACGCTGATCGCGGCGCTGCCCGCCGCCTTCGGATTCGTGCGCTACCGCTTCCACGGCAAGGGCATGCTCAACCTCGTCATGATGTTGCCGATCATCGTGCCCGCGGTCGTGAGCGCGCTCGGCTATTACAGCTTCTTGAGCCCCTTGCGTCTGGTGGGCACCCACGCCGGCATGATCGTCGCACACAGCGTGTTGTCGATACCCGTCGCCTTCCTGGTCGTCGCCGCCGCGCTCAAGGGCTTCGACCGCAACCTCGAACGCGCCGCCATGAGCGCCGGGGCGGGTCCGCTGCGCACCTTCCTCTGGGTGACGCTGCCGGTGCTGCGACCCGCGATTCTGGTCGGCGCGCTGTTCGCGTTCCTGCACTCCTTCAACGAGGCGGTGGTCGCGATCTTCATCGCCGGCCGCGACGCGTCGACCCTGCCGAAAAAGATGTTCGAATCGATCCGCCTCGAATCCGATCCCGTCATCGCCGTGGTGTCGACGCTGCTCACGGGGGCGGTGCTGCTCGGGGTTCTGATCTCGTTGTTCTTTCGACAACGGCCCGCCCAGGGTTAGGCAATAAGGGTGAGCGATATGCAGCTTGATCCGCTGGTCAAACCTCGTTCGGTCGCAATCGTCGGAGCGACCGATCGCGTCGGTCCCGCACGCTCCGTCATCGAGTCGCTCGGCGCAATCGGCTTCGCCGGACCGATCTATCCGGTCAACCCCAAATATCAAACCGTCCGCAATCTCGTCTGCTACCCGACCCTGACCGATCTGCCGGAGGCGCCCGACGTCGTCGTCTTCAGCATCCGCAAGCCGCTCCTGCCGGAGCAGGTGCGGTTGGCGGTCAAACGCGGCGCGCGCGCCGCCGTCATCTACGACGCCGGCTTCGCCGAGCTCGGCGAGGATGGGGCGCGCCAGCAAGCCGAAATCGCGGATCTATGCCGCGAGGCGGGCATGCCCGTGTGCGGGCCGAACTGCATGGGCATCCTCAATCCGACAGCGCGCTCCACCACCTACAAGCAGACCGTGATGGATCCGAGCGGCCTTGCCGGCAATGTCGGGATCGTGTCGCAGAGCGGCTCGGTCTGCATCGCGCTCCTGTCCGATCTGCGCCGCTATGGCATCAGCCTCTCGATCTCGGCCGGCAACGAGGCCGTCACCCGAACGGTCGACTATCTCGAATATCTCATCGACGATCCCGCCACCAAGGTGATCGCGACGTTCACCGAGACGGTGCGCGAGCCCGAGCGCTACGTCGCCGCGCTCGACCGCGCCGCCGCCGCCGGAAAGCCGGTGGTCGTGCTCAAGGTCGGACGCACGGAGCGCACGCAGCGCGCGATCACGAGCCACACCGGCGGGCTCGCCGGGGAGTCGCGCGTGTTCTCGGAAGTGTTGAAGGCGCATCGCGCCATCGAGGTGAACGACCTCGACGAGATGAGCGAGGTGCTGGCGGTGTGCCAAGGCGAGCGTTGGCCGCGCGGCAGGGGAATTTCGGTGGTGACCGGCTCCGGCGGCCTCGCCGAGATGATCCTCGACAACGCCACCGCCGCGGGCTTGGACCTTCCCGCGCTCTCGCCCGCCGAGCGCGCCGAGGCCGAACGCGTGATCGGCCGCATCACCGGCGACGGCAACCCGTTCGACGCCTGGGGCAACGGCGACTACGCCATCAACCTGCCGCACGCGATGTCGGTCGTGAACGACAGCGCGCGCATCGCGGCGATCGTCTATTGCGCGGACACCGGCAACGAGGGACAGCTCGGCCATCCCGGGCGCGTGCTGGAAAACGTGAAGATGCTGGTCGAGGCCGCGCAGCGCTCGCACAAGCCGCATTACCTCATGAGTTCGCGGCCGGGGGTGATGAACGTGCGGCAGGCCAAAGCGCTGCACGAAGCCGGCCTCGTGCAGATCGGCGGCACGCGACAGGGCCTCGGCGCGATCGACCGCGTCGCGCGCTATATGATGGGGCAAAAGCCGGTGCGGACATCGGCCAACCGCTGCGGCCCGCAGCTCGCCGACCTCATCGCGGCACGGCCGGGACGGCGCGCCATCAACGAATACGATTCGAAGCGGCTGTTGTCGGGCTTCGGCGTGCCGGTTGCGCGCGAATCCCGCGTGGCGACGATCGCAGAGGCCACGAGCGCCGCCCGCGACCTCGGCTACCCCGTCGTGCTCAAGGCGCTGTCGGACGACATCGCGCACAAGACCGAGCTTGGGCTCGTCGCCGTCGGCCTCAAGAACGGCGAGGAGCTTGCGCACGCCTTCGCACGGTTGAGCGAGCGTCTCGACCGACTCGATCCGCCGCCCTCGGAGCGCGCATTCCTGGTGCAGGAGTTCGTCGCCGACGGCGTCGAGCTCTTCGCCGGCGTCTCGCGCGATCCCGATTTCGGCCTGTCGCTTGCTGTCGGCATGGGCGGCACGGCCATCGAAGTCACCCGCGACTTTGCGCTGCGCATGCTGCCGCTGCGCGAGGGCGACGCCGAAGCGATGATCGCCGAGGTGCGCGGCGCGGCGCTGCTGGCGTCGGTGCGCGGCCGGCCGGCGGCCGATGTCGGCAGCGTCGTCGCTTGCCTCGAGGCGCTCGCGGACTTCGCCCAACAGAACGCCGATGTTCTCGACGAAGTCGATCTCAACCCGATCAAGGCGCTGCCGCAGGGGCGCGGTTGCGTCGTCGTCGATGCGCTGATCGTCGCGAGAGCCCCGGCGCGGGGATGATGCGTGGCCTATCTTCACCTGCGCCAAGTCGTGAAATCGTACGACGGCAGGAGCAACGCCGTCGACGATGTCTCGCTCGACGTCGGGCGCGGGGAATTCGTCACGCTGCTGGGCCCGAGCGGCTCCGGCAAGACCACCACGCTGCTGATGATCGCCGGGTTCGAGACTCCGACCAGCGGCGTCATTGAACTCGATGGACACGATCTCGTTCGCAGCAAGCCCTACGAGCGCAATATCGGCATGGTGTTCCAGAACTATGCCCTGTTCCCGCACATGACGGCGGCGAAGAACGTGGTGTTTCCGCTCAAGATGCGGCGGTTTCCAAAGCGCGACATCGAAGCGCGCGCGCGGCGCATGCTCGAGCTTGTGGGCTTGCGCCGGTTCGCCGACAGATATCCGCGCGAATTATCGGGCGGCCAGCAGCAGCGCGTCGCGCTCGCGCGCGGCCTCGTATTCAATCCGGACGTGCTTCTGCTCGACGAGCCGCTGGGCGCGCTCGACAAGAATTTGCGCGAGCAGATGCAAGTCGAGATCAAGCGCATCCACCGCGAAATCGGCATCACCATGATCTACGTCACGCATGACCAGACCGAGGCGATGACGATGTCCGATCGCATCGCCGTATTCTGCAACGGCAAGATCGAACAAGTCGGATCCCCGCTCGACGTCTACAACCGGCCGGCCAATCGCTTCGTCGGGGAATTCATCGGCGACAGCAATTTCTTGCCCGGTCGCGTCGATCCGTCGCGTCCAGGATGGGTCGAGCTCGCCGCGATCGGCCCGGTGCGGGTCGCCCAGCAAGCGACGCTCCCGCCGGGCGACGTCGATCTCATGATCCGGCCGGAACGCCTGCGGCTGCGCCCGCCCGGCGAGACCGGCGGCGCCGACAATCCCATCGACCTCGTGGTCGACGACATCATCAACTACGGCGATTCCATCCTGGTGATCGGCAAGGCGCGCGGGCTGCCGCTGCGCGCGCGCATCGTCGGCGGCGATGGCGAGCGCTTGCGCCCGGGAGCCACCTTGGCGCTGGCCTGGGCGCCGGTCGATGCGCACGTCCTCGCTCGGCGCTAGTGTCCCGATTCCGAAGTGTGCGAACTTCGGAATCAAAGGGACACTAGCAAACTTATGACTCTAGTGTGGTTTTTGGATTTGAAGTTCCTATGCGAGCCTGCTGCATACTCGTAGGAACTTCAAATCCACCACACTAAAATGCGATCATTGCGGCCGGAGCGGATGAGGAGGCGCAGGATGCGGATGACTTGGCGTTTCGACCGCAGGCGTCGGCGCTTTCTGCAGAAAGCGGGCGCCGCGGCAGCCGCAGCGGCGCTCGGTCCGCTCATCATCACGGAGCGCACGGTCGCGCAGACGCGCACCTTGTACGTGAATTCCTGGGGCGGAAGCTTCACCGCCGCGCAGGAAGCCGCCTATTTCAAGCCGTTCACCGCCTTGACCGGCATCCAGATCCGCACCGTCACGCCGGTGTCCTACGCGAGGATCAAGGCGCAGGTGCAAGCCGGCCGCTACGAATTCGACATGACATCTGTCAACTCCATGCAGTGGCTGCGCGCCAGCCGCGAGGGACTGGCCGAGCCGATCGATTGGGGGATCTTCAAAAAGGGCACGCTGCCGGCGGAGGCGATCGTGGCCAACGGTCATGGCGTCGCCTCCAACATTCAGGGCACGAACCTCTGCTATCGCCGCGACAAATTCCCCAACGGCGGCCCCCGCAGCTGGGCCGACTTCTGGGACGTCAAGGCATTCCCCGGCGCCCGCGCCTTGTGCATCAACGATTCCCCGCGCACGCTGATTTTTGCCTTGCTCGCCGACGGCGTGCCCGCCGATCGGCTCTATCCGCTGGACGTCGACCGCGCGTTCAAGAAGCTCGACCAGATCAAACCGCACATCAAGGTGTGGTGGCGGGAGGGCAATCAATCGCAACAGCTCATCCGCGATGGCGAGGTCGATATGATGTCGATCTGGAATGGACGCGCGAGCGAGCTGAAGGAGGCGGGGGTGCCGGTCGAGCTGGTCTGGAACGGCGCGGTCCGCAGCACGAGCACGTGGTGCGTCCTCAAGGGCGCGCCCAACCGCAAGCTGGCGTGGGAATTCATCCAGTTCGCCGTGCAAGCCAAACCCCAGGCCGAGTTCAACCGGCGGCTCTACTACGGCCCGACCAATCCGGCGGCCTTCGAATTCATCCCGCACGACATCGCGGTTGTGCTGCCGACCTACAGCGAGAATCTCGCGGTTTCGATCCGGGAGGACGACGAATGGGAGGCGGACCGGATCGTCGCGCTCGAAGAGCGCTTCACGCAGTGGCTCGCCTCCTAGCACGGCGGTGGCGGGGGAACCGAGAATGACCCAGGCTCTGGTGCTCTACGAGACCGATGCGAAGGTTGGTTTCGTCACGTTGAATCGTCCGGAAAAGCTCAATGCGCTGAGCACGGATCTGCGCCGCGAGCTTGCCGCGACGCTGACCAAGGCGGACGAGGATCCGGCGACCAGCGTGGTGGTGTTGCGCGGCGCCGGCCGCAGCTTCTGCGTGGGCTACGACCTCGCCGGCGGTTCCGGCAGCGAGGCTTGGCGTCACGATGCGCTCAAATATCACGAGCGGCTGGGCACGAGCCTCGCGCTCGAGCTGATGCCCTGGTACATGCGCAAGCCCGTGCTTGCCTCGGTGCAGGGCCACGCGCTCGGAGCCGGCTGCGAGCTGGCGATGTTCTGCGACCTTACGATCGCGGCGGACGATGCGATGTTCGGCGAGCCGGAAAGCAGATACTCGCAGGCCGGGCCCGGCTTCGTGATGCCGTGGATCATCGGCTTCAAGAAGGCGCGCGAGCTCCTCTATCTCGGCGACATGATCGACGCGCCGACGGCGCTCGAGCTCGGCATGGTCAACCGCGTGGTGCCGCGTGACAGTCTATCCGACGACACGCTGAAATTTGCCCGGCGCATGGCGCTGATCGCCCCCGAGGCGCTTGCCACCACCAAGCTCGCCATCAATCGCGGTGCCGACGCCGCCGGCTTTCGCAACGCGATGCAGGCCGGCATCGACGTGGTCGCGCCGCTCTATGCCGCGCAGACCGAGGTCGCAACCCAGTTCCGCGAGCTCGCCCGCAAGGAAGGATTGGGCGCCGCGTTGAAATGGCGCAAGGCTCAGTTCGAAACGTGATCGCGAACCACGGGTTGGCGCCCGCGGGGCGCCGAAGCGGCGTGCTCCCGCAGATCCTGCGATCGATCTAACGCAACTGTGAGCGCGGATTAGCGCGATTGGCTCTACCGATACTTGCAGTTGCCGACTTTTTCAATCACACTTTCGAAATCCAGAACGACATTTTGCTTTTGCAGGGGGAAGAGCCATGGCACGAACTCGGCGCAGCTCCCGCGCATCCGACGCTGGCCGATCGCAGGCGGTCGCGGCGCAGGCCTATACATCGCCCACTCTCGTCCTGCTGGCAATGGATTGGCCCGACGGCAAACGATTTCCGGACTTCCTCGGATTCGCGGTCCGGCGCAGCCCGGGATTCAGTCCGGGCGAGAAGGACGGCTATCTCCTCAACAAGATCGGCTTCAACCCGCCGGGACCGAATTCGCAACCTCTGCCCAGCAACGTGGCGCCGTTGCAAAAATTTCTTTGGTGGGATTCCGGCATCGACGATTCCGATCGCGGCAAGACCTTCAAATATACGATCACGCCGGTCCGCGGCAGCGGCCCGAAGGATCTTGCGCTCCAGCACGAGGCGGAAACCACGCTTTCCGTCACGCTCCCGCGCGTGGAGGAAGACGGAATCGCAACTTGGTTCAACCGCGCCGTCGTCAGTTCGCAGGCCTTCTCGCGGGAGTTCCCCGATCCGCAATCGAAAATCCGGGAAGTGATGGACTGGTTGGCGAACGGGCTGGAGGATTCCTTTGCTCGCATTTTGTCGGGTGCCAAGGGGATCGACGGCGCCATCTACCATCTGACCGACAAGCGCTGGGTCGTGCCCGCGCTCAAGGGCTTCAAGGGAGATTTATCCATAGTCTACGAAGACCGCAGCAACGATACGACCGACCGTCCGGCGATCAAACTGCTGAAATCGCAGCGCTTCGAGGGCAAGCCTCGTTCGAAGACCAACATCATGCACGACAAGTTCCTGGTCGACGTGAAAGGAGGACGGGTGCTGATGGGGTCGGCGAACTTCACGCCCGAAGGGCTGACCAGCCAAGCCAACCTCGTTCACATCTTCAATTCGCCCCAGCTCGCGAAATTGTACCGCGAGAGACAGCAGCTGATCGCGGACGATCCGACGATCGGCGAAACGGCCAAAGACGCGGCCTGGTCTCGACCGATCAAAATCGGAAAGACGACGGTGCGCGTATTCTTCTCACCCGAGCCGAAGAACAAGCGGGTCTCCATCGACACCGTGATCGCGTCCGTCAAGGGGGCGAAGAGCTCGGTGATCTTCTGTATGTTCGATCCCACCGACCCGCAGCTGATCACGTCGCTGCTGGCGACGGGCGATCGCAAGAAACTGCTCTACGGACTGCTCAACAGCATCTCGGACCCGACCGCCAAGAAGAACGATCGCTCCGACTCGGGCGAAGCCCCGCGCCAGCCGAGCGCGGCCACGCAGATCAAGGTGACGCTGTTCAACCGCTCGCGCAAGGACAAGAAGGTATTGGCATATTCGTTCTTCCGTCCCGGTGCCACGCCCGCCGAATTTTTGCCGGAGCTGAGCTCGGTCGATCTCAGCAGCGAGAGCACGCTGGCGCCGCCGAAGGCGGGACCGAAGAAACGAGGCCCTCCGGCGGTACACATCCACCACAAGTTCATCGTCATCGACGCCGACACCGTCGACCCCACGATCTATACGGGCTCCGCGAATTTGAGCAACAACTCGACGCACAAGAACGACGAGAACCTGCTCGAGATCAAGGGCAATCCGCAATTGGCGCGGACCTATCTCGCGGAATTCATGCGTCTCTACGGGCACTATCGCGCGCGAGCGCTGTGGAATTTGGCGCATGGCGGAGGAGCCAAGCGGGGCAGAAAGAAGCGATCGAAAAGCGCGGACAGCCGCGTCGCAGACGCCTTTACCCTCAAGCGAAGCAGAGACGCGTGGGTGAAAGGCGCCTATACCCCGGGCACGCCGGACTTCAAGGCGCGCACCCAGCTCGCAGGCGGGTGAGCCCGACCGCGGAGCGGCTACGCAGTCGCCGAGGACGGCAGCGCAAGAGCCGCGCGAAACGTCTCGGTTTGCGTTGCGACGGATCAGTCGAACAAGGAGGCATGCCATGAGCGATCGTGATCGGATCAATCGGCGCGACTTTATCGTCACAACGGCGGGCGTCGCCGGCACTGCAAGCGCGTTTGCAGAAGCGACGCTCACGGCGGCGCAGGCTCAGGCTCAGGCTCAGGCTCAGGCATCGCCGCCGCCGGGGTTCGTCGATCAGGAGCCGTTCGCCAAATATTGGGGCAAGCAACTGCGCGAGGTCGTGGACGTGGACCTCGTCGCGGCCGCGCCCGAACTGGCAAACGACGCGGTCAAGGAGCGGCACCAGATCTATTGCCACCTGCTCATGAAATTGATGGTGCGATTTTGGAACGGCAACAAACGAGGCCCGCTCGGATCCTATCCGCGGCGCGTCAAGCAGGTGGAGGCGGTCCAGCCGCTGCAGCCGACGCAACGCTATCGTGGAGACATGATCGCCGATCCGGATCGACTTCGGGTCAACTGGGATCGATACGTCGGGCACAACATTGCTTGCGTCGCCGTCGACGGCAACGGCGAGATCATCGACTTCGATTTCAATCACAACGATTTCTTCAGGAGCTCGGCCGAGCACGCGGAGTCGCGCATGGTCAGGCGTCTGTTCAGTCTCACCGACATTTTCGACAGCTGGAAAACCGGCGATCGCATTGGAGACAGATCACGCGCGTTCTCGCTCCAGAACGTCACGCTTTACACGTCGCTGGAATCGTGCGCCCAGTGCTCGGGCGTGATGTCGTTGGGCGGGGTGAAGCAGGTCGTCTATCTCCAGAACGATTTCACGGCGTACATGATCGGCAACATCATGTTCAACCTGGCCAACCCCGTTTCAGGCCTGCCCGGGGCTCCTATTCCGATTCCTGCGTCTGTCGTCGGTGTACAGCAATTGAAGGCGCTCAACGACGCCAATCTTGCATTCGTGAAGGACATCCAGGATGCGAAGAACCACAATGATGCGACGCGTGCGTTCTTCGTCTCACCGGACAAAACCTTCGTGGACTATGATCCATCCATCACGTCGTTCTTGTGCACCGATGTGGCCCGCGACATTTTCGAGGAAGGCGGCAAGCAGCTCGACGCCATGACGCTGAAATTTCCGACCGCGAAGCATCCCAACGAACGCGACGTGTTGAGTAATCAGGAGTGCCTCGAAGAAGCCCGGAGCTTCTTCAAGTACGCCGATCTCGAGGGTTATCGCGGCTCTCCGCACAAGCTCTAAGCGCCTGCCGCCGGCCGACTGCCCCTCAGCAGGACGATAACCGGCTAGCTAAGAGCGCCCTATCTGGATCGGTACAAACGCTGGGTCACCACTGAAGAATAAAGCGGCGAAGCGTAGTCGATTGGAATAACAAAGGTGATCGCTCTGGCCTCATCATATCCCCCGGCCGCCACGGCAATAACTCGACCACGTGCATCAAACACGGGGCCTCCGCTATTTCCATAATCGAGTGGAAGCGTTGTTTGCCACTTGCCACCCGGTCCAAAATAGCTACTCAGCAACCCTTCTGCCGACGCCAAGTCACTACTGCGCGGGAAACCTAACACATATAGACGTGTATCCTCAGGCACATCATTGCTCTTTCCCAACCCTATAAGATGCCAATTTTGCACCGGGGGAAGACGGAAGATTGCAAGATCTAGGTCGTCATCTCGACGAATAACCTCGATAGGAAACTTAGAGGCATATCTGCTGCCTGCTGAAGCATAGTAGTTTACGGTTGTCTCTGACGTAGTCCTCGGCACACCATGTGCGACAGTCATCCCAAATCCGTTATCGGAAATAACAAAGCCAGTCGATCGAACGATGTCTAATGGCTTGGTGCCATCATTCTTTTGGCCCACCGCTTCGATGAAGAGGACCGAATTGCGCACCTTCCGCCGCACCTCCAACCAATCGCCTTCGGCTTCTACGCTGATTAATGTCGGTACCACCAACGTGAGAAGTGCGAGTGCGCGAATTGGCCCTTTCATTGCGCTTCCCCCGCTCCCGCCTAGCGGTTGGCGTAGGATCCCGGATCGTGAAGTCGAATGATTAGGCGGGCATAAAGCAGCTGTTTAGGAGAAAACCAAAACTTGCGGCGGGGTTCTGAATTCCCATCGACTGGGAAGCGCAGGGACCGCCAAGCGGAAAGCCATACTAACTTCGAGCAATAAAAGCCTGCGTCATCGTTTAGGTCAAAATTCCAAAAATCATAGGGACGACTTAGGTATCTCTTGGCTTCAAAGGCGATCCTCGCTCTATCGCCCAAAGGAAGCTCACGAATACGGCCGTGCCAAACGATTTCACCTGGTCGACCGGCTATCCACTGATCATATCGAGATCGCACAACCCCGGTTGCCAATAGGGCCTCAATCACCCACGGCACATTGGAGTCATCGACCTCGATAACGCCCACATGCCCCACATAAACTCCCCCTCCAGTCGAGTACGCCCCTGGAATTCCTGGCTTTTGATCTCCCACGTAGCGCGCGTAAAACTCGCGGAAATCGAGGCTCTTAAACTCTGCAATATCTTGAGCCGTAAAGTACTTCGGATCTCGTGATAGTCTAGCAAGAAAGGCATCGCGTTCTGCATACCAATTTGATGCGTCCTGCTCAGCCGAGGCATTAACGGCATACTTGTATGGAACGAATGCTCCAGGCTTTTTTGGCCAAACTAAATCTCCGGATTGAAAGGTAGTCGGATTTGGTAATGGAGGACTACCGTCTTGCCCTTTAGACAAGGCGATCCAACCTAGGCCGAGGAGCGCTCCGCCAATCAGTTTGTGCGCAGTTCGGCGATCAATCTGCACGCAGTATTTCCTTTGTGCTGCTAGCCGCGACGCTAGTGTAAGGCGAGTCACGCGCAAATTTGTTGCTGCGATCGTGGCCGTAGCTGCTCCCTCACGGAATGAAATAAAATGGATTTGGCACTTTGAAGGTACACTCCGCGAAACCGCCGTCGAGGTCACTCTGCTGGTCGCCGACGGTCGCAATGATCGTGTAGCCTGCCTCCGCGAGCTTGCGACGTTCCTCGGTTTTGTAGGCTTCGACTGTGGGATGTGGGTCGTCGTCGGGGCGGGTGACGAGCTTGGCCCAGCCTTCATACCCGGCGCGGTCGAGATTCCACAGCGTCGCCTGCCGTTCCCGGTCGCGGCGGCCGGTGATGAAAACCACCGCCACGCCTTTGGCTTTTGCCGCATTGAACAAATCGAGCGCCGGCTTGATCGGCGGCGCCACGCCTTGCAGTATCCATGCTTTGAAGCCGCATGGACCGCTCGGCAGCCGATCGCAGGTGCCGTCCGCGATGAAGCCGAAATTGTTGGCCTTGAGATTCGACCAGTTCGACAGCGACGTTTCATCGATATCGAGAACGAGGGCGGGCTTGCTGACTTGGCCAGCGCGTCCCTCGACATAGGCGCGCGCGGCCGCGAAAACCGCGGCGATGTCGCCGTCGTAGTTTTCGGCCTGGTAGGCCAGCAGCACGTCCTTGACTTTGTCGATATTTAAGGGCGGCGGCGGCGCCTGCGGAAGGTGCTGTTGCGGCTCGGGCGGGCAATCGGCCGCGCGCGTGATGCTCAGCGTGCTGGCAAGGGCAACGAGGCCGAGCGCGGCGGCAAGCGCGTGCTTGCGCGCAATCGACCATTGGCGAGCCGTTTCCCCCGTGCGGCGCATGTCTCGGCACCCTACCTGAGATCTTCCCGCAGGATCTTGTCCGCGGTCCGTAGCGCCAGCGCCGCGATCGTCAGCGTCGGGTTGGCGGTCGCGCCCGTCGGAAACGTGCTGCTTCCCGCCAGGTACAAATTGTCATGGTCCCATGACTGCTGGAAGGAATTCACCACCGAAGTGTCCTTTTTGGCGCCCATTCGGCAGGTTCCCATAATATGCCCGGCGCCGATGTAGCTCAGACTGACGATTGTGTCGTCGATGAGTTCGTCGAACCGGGTGGGCTCGTCTTTTGCAACCTTCCCGGTGAAGTCAGTGACTCCCATTTTCTTGAACAGCAGATTCTTCATGCGGTGGGCGGCAACAATTCCTTGTCTGGTATAGCCCGAAAGATCGTATGAAATTTCCGGCCGTGGCAGGCCTAAGCCGTCATTAAACACTTCCGACAGCGTAACCCGGTTTTCAACGTCTGGAGTTTGCTCGACAAGGAAACCGACGCGAAACTGATGCGTGAATTTGTCGTTCAGCGCGTCGACCAGCTTTTTTCCGAACAGCGCCTCTTGTCCGCCGTTAGCCTTGCTCCGGTTCAAGCCGTTGACGAAATCGAGCGTCGTCACGTTGGGATCGCCGCCGACCACGAAGTTCCAGCCTTCATTGCCGATATCGACACGGAAGGCGCCCCGTTTGGCGCGGAACGGTCCATCGCACAAATCCCCGATACCCGACGTGATCAGCGGGCCGCGATAGGGATAGACCGGGGTCGGGGTCAAACCCCAGGCGACGTAATAGGGATGGTCCATCAGGTTCCGCCCCACCATGTCGCTGCTGTTGGCGATGCCATTGGCGGTCCGGCCACCGTTTCTCGACATCAGCAGCAGCCGTGGAGTTTCGATACCATTAGCCGCGATGACGTATATCTTGGCCTTCACGCACCCGCTGGTCTTCGGTCCGGCGTACTGTATGAAATTGACCTGACTGACGCGTCCGTTTTCACCAACGACGATACCGCTGGCGACCGTCCGATCCAGGATCCGCACAAATCCGGTGCTCGTAGCGTCATTTAGCGTGATGGTGGGGTCGTATTTCGCTTGGATCGGACAGATCGGGATGCAATTCGTGTTGCCGGCGCAGGCGCGGCGATTCCTATAGGGCTGAGAATTGCGCGCGGCCGGGAGGTTCCTCACGCGAATCTGAGTTGGCGGCGTTTCCATTTCCAAGAACTTGGTCTCATCCACGCTCAGTGACTTCAGCGCGTCAGCCACGGCGAGATCGACCAGCGAGCTCGGGATCTTCGGCATCGGATACCTGTAGTTAGCCGGGAACTGGATGCCGAGATACTTTTGCTCTTCCACATCCGCCGAGACCCCGAGTTCCTCTTCGGCCTTGCCGTACCACGGATTCACATCGTCGTAGCCGATCGGCCAATCCACGAACTGCGGCACGGATGGGTAATTGGTTTTCATCTTGAAATCGGCCGGCACGAACCTGAGACAGGTTCCGAGCCAATGCTGCGTCCCGCCGGCGACGCGATCATACGTGCTGGCGAATGGCCGCGGGCCTTTCTGAATGAGGTAGCTCTGTTTCGGGTCGGTCCAGTCGCCGAAGCCTCCCTTGGGGAGGAGGCTCAGCACCGTCGGCCGGCCGGCATTCACCTTGCCCGGATCGCTTAGGTTTCCGCCTGCATCGAAAACCTCGGGCGTGTAAGGACTCTCCGGCACCTTGGCGGTGGTCATGTAGAACCGCTTCATGTAGTCGTTGATGTTGGGCGGAATTGCCGCGCCGGCCTCGAGGATAACAACCTTTTTTTTGGCTTTGCCCAATTCATTTGCAATCAACGCGGCGGCAAAGCCGGCACCGACGATCGCGACATCGCATTCTATGCAAGACTCGGCGGCCATGGTCGGCTCCTTGGAAACCTAATTGCCGATGAAATCGGCGCGAGCGCTCGGCGGACGCGACCAGTAACCGAACTGCATTTCGCTGAATCCCATGGGGTGGGCCTGGGCCACCCGCAAAGCCCATCCCTGGGTATACGCTTTCGGTGAAATGACTTCGAATTTGGCCGCTGCGTTCTGCAGTTCCGCGAGTGCGCGCAAATTTTCGGGATCGTACCAAGCGCCCAAGTACCACATCAGAACGATGCTGCGCGCCAGGTATTTGGTGTCCGGCGTCGCCTGCACCTTGTCGATGATAGCCTGCGCGCGATCGGTTGCGGGCAACTTCTGACTGTCCGCGGCGATTTGCAATAAGCGCTTGAGAGCGGCCGGGCGTCTCTTGTTCACCCAGTCGAAATACTCTTGCTTGACATTAACCGGATCGGACCCCGGCTCCGATTTCGCCAAGTCGAGCCCTGGCGCCAGCTTCGTCTCGACGATGCCGGTAAGCGCCCCCGACAGCAGCACAAAGTTGACCATGTCTTGGCGCGTCTGCGCGCTCGCCGGGCTGTCGACGGCCCCGACAGAGATTGCGGCAGTGGCGGCCGCCGCGCCGGCGAGGACCGTGCGTCGGGTGAACCGGCCCGCCGATTCATCTTCTTTCTCGCCGGGCGCGACCGAACTTGGTTTCGAATGCGGCAAATCGGTCATCGTTGGCTTCCTCCGCTCGAACCGGCCTTCATGCACGTTGAATGCACGCGCGGGTCGCACGCTTTTTCCAGCATGAACGTGAAGTCTGTCTGGTTGAAAAATTTGGCGTTGGGAAGGGGCAGCTGATAACTCGTCGCGTTACCGTGACAGGCCATGCAGCTCGATGAAGCAAGGGGGACGGACCCCTGGCTATACGTCTCAAGCGTGGAATTCGCGAGAAAGGTCGGAGCCGGCGCACAGTTCATGTCCGGCTCTTTCTCTTGGTCAGTATTGGGAGCGAGTTCCGGTTTGGGATCCGAGACCTGTTTCGCTGCGCATCTGAAGTCACTCGGCCATTGGGTACTGAGCAGCATGTAATTTTCCCAGACCGTGCCTTTGAGGATGCCCTGGAATTGGCTGTTCATCTTCTTCGTGTCGTCGGTCAACGGGGTGACGCGAACGATCTGGCTCTTGAATGGACTGTGGAATTTCAATCCGAGCGCTGGCTCTGGCTTCCAGGGCCACGGCGGCGTCTCGTTCACTTTGCAGGTCGCAGCATTGCACTTGGGATTGTAAAAGTTATACGACGGCTTCAATTTCCGAGTGTCGACCTCCTTCTTCTCGGGCACATTGTCGACGTGCTCGAACGACGTCCATATCCACTGCAACCGGCTCTTCGTCTTATGCATGACATGGAAGCCTATTAAGCCGAGCGTCTTGCGCAAACACGGTGGTTCCGTGTTTGGATCGTGACGCGGCATGGATACGAGCGCATCCACGGTGTGGAATTTGCGCTTCTCTTGATCCGACTCCAGAATTTTCCAGGAGACTTTGACAATGATCCCGCCCGGGTCGCCGCCCTCGATCTGACCGTCGGGTGGATTCGTTCCGGCCGGAAAATCGATCCTCAGGTTGGAATTGGCTGCGCTCTCTTGTTCTGGCTTGCTGTACAGCTTGTGCTTCTGAATGTAGTCGAACATCGGTCGATTCATCAGGATATCGAACAGCGCGTAATTTCCCTGCTGGTCGATCAATGGACCGGTTTTGAACGGCTGGTTGAAGGTCTCCTCTATCATTTTGATGACCATCATGTCGGGGTTGGCATCGAATTGACTTTTGCATCCCGGAGGAGGTTGCTTTTTATCTGTCCATTCCGACGCAGCCCCATTCGGCAGCATCACGTCGAGAAGTGGCTTGAAGTTCGCCTTGTCCTCCCATTTGGTTTTCGTGTTCGGCTTGGATTGATCGATCCCACTCCCGTCGGCGGGAGAATTCAGTGCAATGAATGTCAGCCATGAATAGAAATCGAACCCGCGCTGCCTGTGGTCCAGCGGAGTTTTCGTCTTGTCGGGGCCGTCGCCGGTTACCGTCTCCTGGCATGGGAGGCCGGAATTCAAGATCAAGTTCTTCGTTGTCGCGTCGATGGGGGTGAGCTTTGGCGGGACGGCCGGCTTCGGACTTCGCGGGTCTGCCTGCACCAAATCACTCAGCAAATTACAGGGCTGTCCCAAGGGTTTTGAAGGTGCCTGCGCTTGCGCTGGCGATGAAGAAAAGCAACTGAGAACGCCGATGAAACTTAGAACCGCCACGACAGCACGGCTGTTATTGCGCATGGCCGTCTTTCTCCCCGTGAATTGGCGTGTGTCGACGCTCAGTCTTCGCGGAAGTGCCGTCTGTGAGCGACCGCGATCCGACTCGGCGCTTTGATGTGAGAGCAGCCGGCCTGGCGATCGAAGGTCTCAAAACGCGCGGTGACGGGCGCGATTGCTCGTCGGCGCGAGCGTTTGTTCCAGGCGGGACGGGATGCAAAAGCGGAGGCCGAAACTTTGCCCTTCGCGCGCCACCATGACCTTGCGCCGATGACGTCGCCGACACGGGTGGCCTCCCACTCAACCGATCGAAGCCAAATTCGGTCCGCGCATCAAAGTGGATTACTGCAACCACTGCTTGTCAAGTAAAATTCCGTTGCGAGTAGCCGCGACCTGCGCGCGCAGGCCATTCTTGTGAAAATATCGTCGCGCATAGCAGCAAGCTATCAGGGCAAGTCACCCGCAGTGTGACGTGCTGCCCTTTGTCACGAAAATCCACACCCTTCATCGGCGTGCCGTCGACAACAACAGCACGATGACTTGCTCGCCGCAGCGTGCGTCACTCGGCGATGACCGCGATGGCGTTGATCTCGATGAGATAGTCGGGCGACGTCATCTTGCAGATCTCGACCATCGTCGAGGCCGGCGCGGGCGGGCGAAAATATTCGCGCCGCACTTTGTGGATCTGCTCGAAATGCTCCATGTTGCGAACGTAGACGTCGACCCGGCAGATGTCGTCCATGTTGCCGCCGGCCTCCTCGACCGCGGCCTTCAAATTCTCGCACACCTGGCGGGTCTGCGCTTCGACGTCGCCGATGCCCGCAATCGTGCCGTCCGGCCGCCGCGCGGTCATGCCGGAAATGAAGACGATGCGGCCGCGCGCAGCGACCATCGTCGCATGGGAAAAATGGCCCGACGGCTGGCGGATTTTTGCCGAGGTGATCTGCTGCTTGGGCATGCGCTTGCTCCTCCATGGGGAAACCGACCGTCGATCCGCTAGGCGGCTGGTTTGCATCATCTCATTGTCGGCGCCCGCTTTGATTTCGCTCACGGCGGAACAGACCTGGCGTCCACATGACCTTCCCGAGGTTCCAATCAAGCCGTAGCGATCTCACTCGGACTGATCGAGCTAGCTTCCGAGAGATCGGATCACAGCCGATATCCGAAAACATCGCAATCGGTTCGCGCTTCGATGTAGCGTCCAAAGCGATATTTCAGCTCCGGTCCGTCGAAGGGCGGTTGCTCGAGCTTCTGCTCCGCGTCCGAGAACGGCTCCACTTCGAGCACCACGAAAGTATGACCGGCCACGTTCGCGGCCATCACCGTCGCGAAGTCGCGTTCGAGCGCCTCCAAAGTGCGGAACTCGAACACGCGCTCGAGGCCCATGGCATGCGCGATTGCCGGATAATCGTTGCTGCCGACATTCGGCAGCAACGCATTGGAGGTCGCGCCGTAGACCCGGTTTGAGACCAGGAAGTGGGTCAAATTCGGCAGGTTCATCTGCCGCTCGACCATCAGCATGCCTGGGTTCATGCAAAACGCGCCGTCGCCCATGAAGGCCCAGATTTTGAGCTCCGGTCGGGCGAGCGCGAGCCCGGACGCGAACATGGTCGAGAGGCTCATCGACGCATCGAGATAAAAACTCGCCTCGCTATCGTGCGTGGCCGCCCACCAGGCTTGGCTGGAATTGCCCGCCGAGGTCACGACCACCTGATCGGTGCGGCGGCGCGCGAGTGCACGAAAACAGTCGAGGTAATTCATGGCCGACCGCCCCGTAGCAGATCGCGCGTGAAAACGACGGCCATCGGTCGGGAGAACGTGCGCGTGTGGCGATAACAGCGGGAGATCGCGGAGATATCGCCGGGGTCGTCGATGATCTGATAGGGCATGTTGATGGCATCGAGCACCGGGCGAAGATAAAGGCTGTTCGACGCGTGGTGCTTGTGATGATCGCCGACGCCACCGCGCAAAGTGAGTAGCAAAAACAGCGGAATTTCGTAGGTGTAATTGATCTTGGTGATGGCGTAGATCACCGTCATGAAGCCCGACGCGCCCATCAGCGCCGCGCACCCCATGGCGCCCATATAGGCGCCGGAGCAAAGCCCGATCGCGGATTCCTCCCGATTGACCGGGATGTGCACGAATCGGTCGTCCCGGTCGACGGCGTCGATGACGCCCGTCAACCAATTGTCGGGAAGCGACGCAACGAGCCGCACGCCGCACGCGGCAAGCTCGTCCGCGATGCGCCTGCTTGTTTCAGACGGCTTGTCGTTCATGGCTCGCCTGCCCTTCCCCCACTCGCGGCATGCGGCGCGCGTCGCACAGCGCGCGCCAGACCGTTTCAGACGGGCGCGCCGATCGTTCCGCTTTCGCTTGCCCCCTTCACGCCGAGTGGATTGCTGGGCGCGGCGCTCGCAAGGAAGGTGGTGCCAAAGGCGGGAACATCGGCCGCCCGCGGCACGCCGTAATCGAGAAAGCTCGCGGTCAGGAGCTGCCCGGAGACGCGGTCGTAGACGATATGTTCCGAAAGCGCTTGGCCGACGCCTTGCGCCAAGCCGCCGTGCACCTGCCCCTCGACAATCATCGGATTGATGACCACGCCGCAGTCGTCGGCGGCATAAAAACCGCGCAACTCGACGAAGCCGGTCTCCGGATCGACGATGACGACGGCGAGATGCATGGCTTGCGGATCGTTGGTATCGGGCGGATCGTAGAACTCGGCGACTTCGAGACCCGGCGAGCAGCCCGGCGGCAACCCCACTCCATGGTAGGCGATATTGGCGACGTCGGCGAAGCCGATTGACCGGTCGGTGCCGCGCACTTTGAACCTGCCGCCGCCATAGTCGATGTCGCCCTCCGCGCATTCCAGCGCATGGGCGGCGAGACGCAGCGCCTTGTCGAGGACCTTGTCGCAGGCGCGGTAAATTGCCGTTCCCGCCACCGACGCCGAGCGCGCCCCCCAGGTCCCGTTGCCGAAGGCGATTTGATCCGTATCGCCCTCGAGGAGACGGATATCGTCGATCGGGAGGCGCAGGCGATCGGCCGCGATTTGACAGAATGTGATCTCGTGCCCTTGCCCGTGCGAATGCGTCCCCGCGACGACGGTCACCTTGCCATCACTGTGCACGCGCACCACGGCGCTTTCCCAGCCTCCGTGCAGGGCGCCCCGTTGCGCGAGATTGGTGCTCGGCCCGGTGCCGGCCTTGTCGATGAAGGCAGCGAGCCCGATTCCCATCAAAACTCCGTTCGCGCGCAAGCTTGCCTGTTCGCGTCGGAGCGCGGGATAGTCGGCGAGCGCCAACAGCCGTTGCAGCAGCGCCGGCGGATCGCCCGAATCGTAGACGCGTCCTCCCGGCGCAGAATAGGGAAATTCGGCCCGCGTGATGAGATTGCGCTGCCGCATCTCGACCACGTCGATACCGAGCTCCCGCGCGCCAAACTCGATGAGGCGCTCGTTGATCCACGTCGCCTCGGGCCGTCCCGAACCGCGATAGGCGTCGACCGGCACGGTGTTGGTATAGACACCACGTACCCGCAAATGAAGGTTGGGCGTCTTGTAGAGGCCGGTGACGGTCTGCGGATAGGAGTTGCCGGGAATGCTCGGCGCGAAATTACTCAGATACGCCCCCAGCGCCGCCAACGTGTCGACCTGCATCGCAACGATGCGTCCATGGCGATCGAAGCCCATGCGAGCGGTGGTGTCGTGATCGCGCGCTTGCGCGTCGGAGAGGAAGGTTTCGGTTCGTGTGGCGGTCCACTTGACCGGCCGGCGTAGAATCTGCGCTGCCCACACGACCGTGGAGACCTCGATGGAAAAGAGTCCTTTGGCCCCGAAGCCCCCGCCGACATCGGGCGAGATGACCCGCAGCTTATGTTCGGGAATGTGGAGGGTGTAGACCGAAAGCCACCGGCGCAGGTAATGCGGCTGCTGGCTGGTCGCATAGAGCGTGTAGCGGTCGCTGGCGGGATCGTAATCGCAAAGGTAGGAGCGCGGCTCGATCGGGTTTGCCGACACGCGGTTGTTCGTGAGCTCGAGCTCAACGACCTTGGCCGCCGAAGCCATCGCCGCCTCCGTCTGGTGGCGATTTCCGCGCTCGATCTCGAACACGACGTTGGTTCCGAATTGCTCGTGCACGAGCGGCGCGGCAGGCTTCACGGCCAAGCGCGCCGCGACCACCGCTGGCAGCGGGCTGTAGTCGACTTCCACCGCCTCGGCGGCCTCTTCCGCGGCGAATCTGCTGTCGGCCACGACCGCGGCAACGATGTCGCCGACGTGATGGACCTTGCCGCGGGCGAAGGCCGGACGGGGAGCCGCGTTCATGGGCCGCCCGTCGGTAAACGCCATCGGATGTACCACCGTGAGCTCGCCATTCCCGGCTTTGGCCCAATCCTCGGCTGTCAGAGTCAACAGCACGCCCGGCCGCATCGCTGCCGCCTGCGTCGACAACGAGCGAATTCGCGCATGCGCATGTGGGCTGCGCACGAAGGCGCACCAGGCGGCGCCGGGCAGAACGATATCGTCGACGTAGCGGCCTTTTCCTTGAACGAAGCGAACGTCCTCGCGGCGCCGCAGCGCCTGGCCGATGTAGCTGCCTTGCTCGTGCGCTTGCTCCGCCGTCATCGCGCGTCCACCGGTCAGCCAAAAATGGGCGTGGCGCCACGCATCTCGCTACTGATCACGCCTCTTCCCGCTGCCAATAAATCGCGCTGTGCCGTAGCAGGAGCAAAGCCTGATCGAGCGCTAAGCCGCAGATTCCAATCACGATGATCGCGGCGTAGACGTTGGCAAAGGTGAAGCGCGTGCTCCAGATGGTGATGTAATATCCAAGCCCGATGGAATCCCCGATCATTTCGGTTATGACGACGACGATGATCGCCACAGGCAGGGCGACACGCAGGCCCGAAAAAATGCTCGGCATCGTCGCCGGCAAAATGACTCGCCGCAGAATGACGGATCGGCTTGCGCCGCAATTTTGCGCGCTCCAAATCAGCCGCGTCTGGACCCCGCGAAAGCCGAAATAGCACGTCACCACGATCGGATAGAGGCATTCGAGAAAGGTGAACGCAATCTTCGATGGCGTTCCGATGCCGAATATATAGGTGAAAACGGGAAACAAGGCGATCTTCGGTATCGGATAGCCGATGAAAAAAATCGGCTCGAACAGATTGCGCACTAGCACGGATCGTCCCATCGCAGCGGCGAATGGAATTCCGACGAACGCCGCGAGCAAGAAGCCGGCGAGAGCGCGCGAAACCGTCACGCTAGCGTGATAGATGAGCGTCCCGTTGTCGACTTCCGTCGCGAGCGCGGTCCACACCCGCCCCGGGCTTGGAAGCAGACGAGATTCCACGAGACCGCTCGCGACCGTCAGTTGCCAAACCAAAATCAGCAGCGGGATCGAGTACCAGCGCCCGATCAGCGACCGGGCTTGCGCGAAGGTTTGAGCGGTCATCGTACGATTTCTTCCTCCGTGCCGATCATTTGGCCCTTGAGAAGGCGCGATCGGATCGCCAGCAACATGCGGTCGCTCAAAAACCCCAACACGGCGAAGCAGACGATGCCGGCGAACATCAAATCGAACCGCACCCATTCCTCGCCGTAGGAGATGATCGTACCGAGCCCAACCTTCGAGCCGATCAGCTCGGCCGCAAACAGCACCACGAAGGCGTGCGCGAGCCCGATCCGGATGCCGCCGAACAACTGCGGCGCGGCCGCCGGAATGACGACACGGAAAAAGATCGTCCGCGACGGTGCTCCCATGTTGCGCGCCGCCCAGAGCAGAAGCTTGTCGACGGACAACACCGCGTGACGCGAGGCCACGAACACCGGAAAGAAACCTGAAAATGCGATGATGGCAATCTTGGATGCATGCCCGAGGCCGAACAGAAGCAGAAAGATCGGCAGAAACGTGACCTTCGGGATGGAGTAGAGAAAGGATACCAGCGGATCGAAGAAATGGCGCACACCGGGCAGAATCCCCGCGCCAAGGCCAACGACGATGCCGGCAGCCGTGCCGAGGGCAAACCCGACCGACACCCGATAGAGGCTCGCGGCCAGCGCGACGAAGAGCTCGCCCGTCAGCGCGATTTCCCACAACGCCGCAAGGATCGCGCTCGGCGTCGACAGATAGCGCGGCAGCAGACCGGCGCGGCCGAGAATTTCCCAAGCCGCCAACGCCGCGACCGGCAAAATCCAATTCTGGATCGAAGCCGAGTTGATTCTCACGCTTCCTCCAGCGCGCGCGCCTTCAATACCTCGTCCCGCACCAAGTCCCAGACTTCGACCCGCAAGGCGAGGTATTCCCGCGACTTGCGGTAGTCGCCGGGACGATCGAGGTTGGGAATGCGGATGTCGGCCTTGATGCGGCCGGGACGCGCCGTGAACACGATCACCCGCGTTCCTAGATAGATCGCCTCGTCGATGTCGTGGGTAACGAATAGCGCCGTCTTGCGGGCACGCCGCCAGATCGACTGCAGCTCCTCCTGCAGCAATTCCCGAGTCTGGGAATCGAGCGCGCCGAACGGCTCATCCATCAGCATGATTTCCGGATCGAGCGCAAACAGCCGTGCCAGGGCAACACGCTGTTTCATTCCGCCGCTCAGTTGGCCGGGATAGACATCGGCGAAACGAGAAAGATGAACGAGATCGAGATATTCGGCCGCCTTGGCGGTACGCTCGCGTTTCGGCAATCCCTTCATCTCGAGCGGCCATGCGACGTTCTCGATGGCGGTGAGCCAGGGAAATAGCGAGAGCTCCTGAAACATCATGCCGCGATCGGGACCTGGAGGGCCGATCGGCCGTCCGCTCAGCCGCAGCTCACCGGCGGTCGCAGGCTCGAAGCCGCCGATGATGTGCAGGAACGTGCTCTTGCCGCAGCCCGAAGGCCCGACGATGGAGACGAATTCGTGCTCGTCGATCGACAAAGAGAGATGATCGATGGCTCTAACGCTGCGGCTGTCGACCGTGAACGTCTTATCGAGGTTCGTGACCTCCAACAGCGGCATGGTCGCGGGCATTCTCGAGCAAGCTCATTTCGGCAGATAACCGAGATCCACCAGCGACCTGACGTCGGCCCTCTTTTTCTGGAACCCGGCCGCGATCTGGACTGCCTGCATCTTCTCGAGCGCTTCGTCATCGACCCGCAAGCTCGGGTCGCGATAGTAGTCGTTCATGGCCAGGTAGACGTCGGAGTTCACGCGAACCATCTTATGATCGATCAGGAGTTGCCGGGCCTCGCGGGGCTTTTCGAGATAGAACTGCATGCCCGCCTTGAGATCTTCGAGGAAAGCGCGGACCGCACCCGCGTTCTTTTTCAGGAATTCGTCCTTTCCGATGAGGACGATCAGCTCCTCCTCGAATGGTATGCCATATTTGGCATCGAAGATTTTGCGGACCTTCGCCTGCTTTTCCGCGAGCGCGGCGAACGGCTGCGGAAACATCCCGAGATCGATCTTTCCGGCTTCGAGCGCTTCCTGCATCGCTGGGAATGGAACCGGCGTGATCGTGACATCGGTCTCGGCCAACCCTTGCTTTTCAAGCGCGGTTTTCAGCCAGAGGTGACCGGACGTGTAGAAGCCGTTGATGCCGACGATCTTGCCCTTCAAGTCGGCCACCGATTTGATCGGCGAATCGCCCTTGACGTAGAAGCTTGTACTGAAGCCGCGGGGGCTTTCGCGGGAAATCGACGCAATCATCTTGGCCGTCACGCCTTCCGCCGCCGCGAAAATCACGCCGTTCGCGCTGCTGGCGGCGAGGTCGATGGCACCGGCCTCGAATGCCTGGCTGCGCTTGTCCGAGCCGGTAAACCGCGTCGCGTCGAGCGCGTAGGCCTTGCCGTGGTTCTTGGCCAGATCGGGCTTGGCAACGAGCACCCACAGCGGCTCTTCCGCCGCCATACCATAGCCGATGCGCAACGTGACCGGCTGCCCGACGGCTGCGTCGGCCGTCGCGGCCGCAAGCACGATCAAGCATGCCATTCGCCGCGCCGCGGCCTTCGCGTCAAATCCGCCCATGTCGAGCCCCGGTTCGCGTAAGCGTGAACGGTCAACTTGGCAACAAAGCGTATCGGCTCGATCATTCGCTGCAAACACATTTTTCGGAGTGGGAAAGGCGGCAGAACAACCTCCGCTTCGTCGCGATGGCGGGACGATATCGAGCAACGCGCGATCTCGATGGCCACCGCGCGGCAGGGCTTTGGGATTGGAAAGTGCGGCTTTGAGATGGCCGCTTGGCGACCAGGGAGGGCGTAGCCCGGATGGAGCCTAAAGTGCGTTTACGCGCGTCCATAGCCCGTCGAAGACGGGCGTGAACGCCCTCAGGGACGCGCTATGGCGACATCCGGGACTCCCCGCATTTCGCTTCGCTCAATGCGGGCTACGAAGGTCGCGCTTGCTACGGGGTCTCGCTTGCGCGAACGCGCTTTAGAAAAACGCCAGTGTGCGGATTTCGATGCTCTCGCGCGGCCGCGCCTTGGGCGGCGAGGTCGGGTCCTCGAAAGCGGTGTGGGCGGACCAGCGGGCGCGGCCGTCCTTCGAAGAGTCGTAGACTTTGAATACCAGCGCCTCCTCGCGCCGCATGCGCGGCAACCAGTACCAGCGGTGCTCGGGATTGTAGGTGATGGCGTAGGTTTGGCCGACCCGGTTGGGATAGCGGCGTTCGCTCACCACGAAATCCTGCGGCGAGATGCTGCGCGCGTCGCAGATCGCGAGCGGGAAACTCTCGACCGGATGGCGGATCGGCCGCCACACCTGCACGATGGCGAAGCGGCGTTGCAGCAGTTTCTCGGCTTCGTCCGGAAGCAGGTCGCGCACGCGCTGCGGGCCCGACCATTCGGTGTAGTCGTTGTGCACGCGGCGCACGACCTCGCGGATCTTGCGCGCCTCGCGCGCTTCGTCGTCGGCCGTGCGCAAGGTATGATCGAATACGACCACGCGCGAGGCGCCGCTCTCGGCCTTCACCAGCGCCTCCATCTCCGGGTAGTAGACGCGCCGGATTTGGTCCTCGTCGAAGAAATCGGCGACCTTGGTGTCGTGACGGACGAAACGGAAGCCCTCGCGATCGAGCGCAAACGGTCCCGCGTGCAACCGCGCATTGCGGATAGTCACGCGGCGTGGATCAGGCGTGCCGCCGCTGCGTACATCGGTCGAGCCCGGCGAAGCGGTCTGGGTAAATATCTTTTCGCCGTTATCCCGGATGTAGTTGACCGAGGCCTCGATGGCCTCGCCGACCGTTTCCCGCTCGATGACCTCAACCATGGGCAACTCCTTCGCCTTCGGGCTGCACTGCTTCGCGTGATCCATCGGCCGCGGCGGGCCGGAACCCTGATATAGGCCCGCGCCATGGGCGAGACAATCCGCATACCATATCGACGGGGCTCTGGCATGCCGCCGCGGCAAACCTGCAATCGGCGAACAGAGGCCGCGCCCGAACATTGCTGCTTGAAGCCGCCAATGCGGAATGTTCTTCTACCAACACCCGCCTGCTCGAGGATATTTCCGTAGACGTTGCCCGCGCCTGTCCCGCGCCCACGAACCGGAGGATCGCCGATGACCGACTACAACTACGATTTCGTGAAAGTCAGGGTGCGCGACGGCATCGCCTGGACGGCGCTCAACCGGCCGGAAAAGCGCAACGCCATGTCGCCTGCGCTTCACTACGAGATGGATGACGCGCTGGCGCGGCTCGAAGTCGACGACGCGGTCAAGGTCGTCGTGGTGACCGGCGAGGGCGGCAATTTCAGCGCCGGACAGGACCTCAAGAAGTTCTTCCGCGAGCTGGAGAGGGATCCGGCCGAACGCAAGAAGGCCGCTGCCGCCGCCAACCGCTGGCGATGGGAGCGGCTCTACGGCTACGACAAGCCCACGATCGCGATGGTGCACGGCTACTGCGTCGGCGGTGCGTTCATGCAGCTGCTCGCGTGCGATTTCGCGATCGCGGCCGAGAACGCGACCTTCTCCCTTTCGGAGGTGAACTGGGGGATTCTGCCGGGCGCGCTGGTGTCGAAGGCGGTCGCCGACACGGTGCTGCCGCGCCACGCGCTCTATTACGCCTGCCTCGGCGAGCCGTTCGACGGCAAGGAGGCCGCGCGCATCGGCATGATCAACTACGCCGTTCCGCCCGAAAAGCTCGAGGCCGCGACCACCGAGCTCGCCGAGAAGCTGATGAAGAAAAGCGCCGCCGTGCTGCGCGCGACCAAGCAGGCCATCCGGCACGTGCGAACGATGGACGTCGCGCAGGCCTACGATTACCTCGCCGAGAAGGGCAAGGCGATCAAAGTGGCCGACAAGGAGGACTCCTACAATACCGGCCTGCGGCAATTCCTCGACGAGAAATCCTACAAACCGACGTTCGAACCGTTCCGGCTCGCAACGGATGATCAACGATCGAAAGCGGGGGCGAAGAAATGACGCCGTTCATTCATTCGCAAGGGAGATCAAGTCGATGACCCGAAAAGGGCTCGCCGTCGTGGTCGCGCTCGCCGCCGCGGTCTTCGCAGACACCGCGTGTGCCCAGTTCTACAAGGGCAAGACCATCACCATGATCATCAACTACCCGGCCGGCGGCCCGACCGATATCGAGGGGCGCATCGTCGCCCAACATCTGCCCGCGCATATCGCGGGCAAGCCCACCATCGTCATCAAGAACGTGGGCGGCGCCGGCGGCGTGATCGGCACCAATCAGCTCGCCGAGGCCGCGCCCAACGGCGAAAACATGGGCTTTTTCACGATCGACGTGGTCGCGCAGCTCCTGGGAAATCCGGCGCTTCGCGTCAACTATGCGGATTTCGAGATGATCGCCGGCGTGGAGGAGCCGCTGGTCGCCTACGCGCGCAAGGACACGCCGCCCGGCCTCGCGGTCGCGACCGACATCATGCAGGCACACGAATTCAAGGCGCTCTCGCTCAACGCGCAAAACAGCAACACCATCAACCAGGCGCTCTCGCTCGACCTCTTAGGATTGAAATACCGGGCGATCCCCGCCTATCGCGGCCTCAAAGAGGTCGAAACAGCGATCCTGCAGAACGAGGGACAAGTGGCGAACACCTCGCTGCCGGGCTGGACCGGCTCGGTCGAGCCGACGATGGGCAACATCGTTCTGCCGCTGTGGCAGCTTGCGCCGCGCGGCAAGGACGGCAGCTATCCGCGCAGCCCGGCGCTCCCCGGCTTGCCGACGTTCGAGGAATTCTACGCGACGGTGAAAGGCGGCCAGCGGCCGTCCGGCTTCACCTACGAAGTGCTGCGCGCGTCGAGCGACCCGATGGTCGGGATGTTCCGCACCGCGTTGATGCCGCCGAAAACTCCAAGCGAACCCGTCGCGTTGATGCGATCGGCGTTCGTCGAATTGTGGAAGAACCCCGAGTTCATCCGCGACTATGCCAACGTCATCAAGACCAAACCCATCTTCGTGACTGGCGAAGAGGTGCAGGAGATCGTGGCGGCGCTGGCCAAGGTCAAGCCCGAGATCAAGGCCTTCCTTCTCGACTACAGCAATCGCCTGGTCAGGTAACGATCACCGTCTGGCGGAAGACGCCGCCGGTACGCTAGAAAGCATCATCCAGGACGCCACGGCATCAGACACACCCACAAGCCGGCGCGAGAAACGGCGTTTTCATTTGCGGAGGAATCGTCCCATGCACGATGTCATCGACATAGAGGTCACGCCGCTGTCGTCCGCCTGCGGGGCGCAGATCAAGGGCGTCGATCTGACCAAGGAGCTGTCCGAGCCGACGGTGCGCGCGGTCAAACAGGCCTGGGGCAAGCATCTGGTGCTGGTCTTTCGCGGCCAGAGCATCACCCAGGAGCAGCAGCTTCGGTTCGCATCCTATTTCGGCGACCTCGGCAACCGCAGAAAGGCGCCCGAACAGCTGCGCAGCCGCGCCGAGGGAACTCGTCAGGACAACGAAAAGGTGCTGCTCGTGAGCAACATCAAGGTCGATGGCCAACCCATCGGCGCCTTCGGCGAGGGCGAGTTCTGGTTCCACATCGATTCCGGCTATACGCCGCGGCCCTACAAATACACCTTTCTCTACGCGCTCGAGCTGCCGTCGAGCGGCGGCAACACCATGTTCTCCAACATGTACATGGCCTACGACGCGGTGCCGCCTTCGCTCAAAGAGAAACTCAAGGGCAAGAAGGCGCTCCACATCCACGAGTACAAGCGCGCTGAAAAGGCCGACCTGTCGGGCGATATCAGCAACATCCCGCACCATTATCACCCGGTCTTCATCACGCATCCCGACACCGGCCGCAAGACGCTGTTCGTCGACCGCCTGATGACGTCGCGCGTCGAAGGCGTGGACGCGCGGGAGAGCGACGCGATCCTGGAGCAGCTCTACGCGATCGGTGAACGGCGCGAGTTCATCTACGAGCATGTCTGGCAACTGGGCGACTTCCTGATGTGGGACAACCGCTGCACCATCCATGCCCGGACCGACTTCCCTAAGGACGAGCCGCGCCTCCTTCGCCGCTGCACGGTCGAAGGCGAACCGCTGCACGAATAGAGGCTCCAGCGGTTGGGCAGGCCGGCGTGGAAGGCTTGTCCGCCTGCGACGATCAGGGAGACACTGATGTCGAGCGCACGATTGCCTGTCCTGGAAAAATTCATCGCCGACCTGCGGACCGTCTGGAGCGCCGAAGCCGACAACCAACGGCGCATGGAGAGAGCAAAGCCCCTGCTCGAGCAACTCGTGAAGGATGCCGGCCTCAAGGCACATTCGGCGAGCTGGCCCTCGACCGAGGGTTACAAGAACCTGCTGCTCTACGTCGATCCCGACCACCACTTCGCGATCAACGCGGTCGTGCGCGCGCCAGGGCGAACCGGCAGCGTGCACGATCACGCCGACGCCTGGGTCCTCTACGGCGTACTCGACGGATCGGAGAGCCTCGAGCGTTACGAGCGCGTCGACGACGGCAGCCGGCCCGGCTATGCCGAGGTGCGGCTCGCCTCGGTCAGCACCGGCACCCAAGGCAAGGTCGATCTGGTGCCGCCCGGCGCCATTCACGCCGAGCAGGGCGGCCCGACTCGCTCGGTGGCGATCATCGTCCGCAGTCAACGGCTTGGCCAAGGGACGGTGCTGCAGCACACCTACGACCCCAAGGCGAAGACCGTGATCGAGCGCTACGGCCCGACTCAGGTCCCGTACGAATTGGGGGCGTGACGTGCCCTGCGCAAGCGAGACCGGCACCACACGAAAGCGAACGGCCAGAATGTTGAACACGCAGTGTTAACGCTGAAGCGTGGCGTTAACGCTGATGGCGTGGTGTTTGTGCAACAGATGCGAGAAAAGAGATCATAGAGCGCGTGGCAAGACGCCTTTTTGATTGTGTGGCGGTCGCGGCTACGGCATTTTAGCGGTGCAGCGGTGGAAATCGCTGCAGGTTGATCGTGCAAAGATCAGGGGGCGCCGCACCGGCGCCGCGTATGCGGCTTCGTCGGAGATGCGGCTCAAATAAGAGGGGATTGACGATGCTGAAAATTCTAACGGTAACGGCTGCAACCTTGGGCATGCTGAGCGTTGCTGCTGCCGCCGATCTGCCGCGCAAGGAGCCGCCTCCGCCGGCGCCTCCGGTTGGCAAGGCCCCGATCGGCAAGTATCCGGTCGGCAAGGCTCCGATCGGCAAGTATCCACAGCCCGTCGTGACCAAGGGCTGACGGCCTTCGTCCCATGGAACGCTCTCTACTGGATTGAGCGGGTCTGGACGTTCGTCCCATTTCCACGACTTAGCCCCGCTTCGGCGGGGCTTTTGTTTTTTGAATTCGCCGCCGCGAGCGCCGACATTGCGCGCAAGACGTGCGCGGTTTCGGCCGTCGATACGCGCGCTATAGCTTCTTCCTATACGACCGAAGTGTGACGGGCGTCACAGATGTCTCGCCGTTCCACCTCTACATCCGCCACAGCGCATCGATCTGGCGCCAAGAGGAAGACATGGCACCGAAACCGGACAGACTCGTATTCGTCTTCGGGATGGTTGTTGCGATGGCGGTGACCATCCTGGCGATCACGACGTGGGCGGCGCCTCCGGACCCCGACAGCGATTCGGCTGCGTCGATTTCGCCGAGGCAAACGATTTACCGGTCCGAACGCTGGAATTTGTACTGAGGAGTAGCCAAGCCAGCGCCCGTGGAATGAACGCTGGGTGGGTGGAGCCCACCCCGAGCACCGCAACCATTTGAGCAGTCGAGGCCTCGCGCCGCCGATCTTCGAGCAATCCCCGCCTCGATAGCTCGTTGCGACACCCGAGCGGCGGCGTCCCCACCTTATCGCAGCGTCACTCTGAGCGGTCCTCGTCCCCCCTGGAAAGGCGCCACGATCAAATGCACGCACTTTCCGCTTGACTCGCGTAACGAGAATCTTCCAGAAAAGCGTATTCACCGAAACTACGCCAGCCGCCCGGGCGGGAGACCGCGCCGGGCTTTTTGTTGCGCGCGCGCAAGCCGCGGGCGCGCCAGGCGTATTTTCGCACGAGATGGGAAAGGAGACTTGAGCCATGCCGTTTCAAAAGGGCGAAAGCGGAAATCCCGCCGGCCGACCGCGCGGCGCGCGCAACCGGACAACGGTCCTGTTGGAAGATTTGTTGGCGGAACACGCCGAGGCGATTGCGCGCAAGGCGATCGAGCTGGCGAAAGCGGGCGAGACCGCGGCGCTTCGCATGTGTCTCGACCGGCTGGTGCCGGTACGAAAGGACGAGCCGGTGGTTTTCGACCTACCGCCGCTCGACACCGCCGCCGACAGCGTCGCTGCCGCGGCAAGGATCGTGGCCGCGGTCACGGCCGGCGATCTCACGCCGTCGGAAGCCATGGACCTCGCCAAGGTGATCGACGTCTACGTAGGGGCGCTCGCGACGAAAGGCTTCGAGGAACGCCTGAACAAGCTCGAAAGCGCGGCCAACCGATGACGTCCGGCGCCCGCCACCGCACCCGTGCGTGCCAGCATCGCGGTGCTAACCGGCGGTTGCACGAAACGATGGGTCATTGTTTCGGGCCTGTTATTTACAATGAAAAGGCCTACCAAAACGTGTGAAGGCGGCAGCGCGATGATTATGCGCAATCCTGTCGACCAGCTCTTCAGGAGCGCTACAACGAGCGCGCCGCGCGCCGACCCTGGGTTTGGCCGCCGACGGGCGCTTCAGCCGCCTCGCGCGTTCCGGATGGATTCAACGCCGCGGCGACCGCGTCGTCGACCCGCTCGAGCCAGACGAAACGCACCTGCGCCCGCGCCGCCTCCGGCACATCTTCGAGGTCCTTTTGGTTGCGCGCCGGCAGCAGCACCGTGGTGATGCCGGCGCGCGCCGCCGCCAGCACCTTCTCCTTCACGCCGCCGATGGGAAGCACCAGCCCGCGCAGCGAGATTTCTCCGGTCATCGCGGTGTCGTTGCGCGCGGTGCGGCCGGTGAGCAACGAAGCCAGCGCCACGAACATGGCGACGCCGGCGCTCGGGCCGTCCTTGGGGATGGCGCCCGCCGGCACGTGGATGTGCACGTCGGACTTTTCGAACAGCGCCACGTCGAAGCCGAGATCCGGCGCGCGCGCCTTCGCCAGCGTAAGCGCCGCCTGCGCGCTTTCCCGCATCACCTCGCCGAGCTGGCCGGTGAGGATGAGCTTACCGCTGCCCGGAACCCGCGTCGCCTCGATGAAGAGGATGTCGCCGCCGGTCGGCGTCCAGGCGAGCCCGGTGGCGACGCCGGGCACGCTCGTGCGCATCGCGACCTCGTTCTCGAACCGCCGCGGCCCGAGAATGGCGGGCAACGCGCCGCTATCGATGCGCATGCGCTCGACGCCGCCTTCGGCCACGCGCATGGCGACGTGGCGGCAGACGGCGCCGATCAGCCGCTCCAAGTTGCGCACGCCGGCCTCGCGCGTGTAGTCGCGGACGATCGTCCTGATGGCGTCTTCGGTGATCTCGCACTGCTCCGCGGTCAGGCCGTTCGCTTCGAGCTGGCGCTTGAGCAGATAGCGCCTGGCGATTTCGAGCTTTTCGTCCTCGGTGTAGCCGGGAAGCTCGATGATCTCCATGCGGTCGCGCACGGGGCCGGGAATGGTATCGAGCACGTTGGCGGTCGCGATGAACATCACCTTCGAGAGATCGAAGGCCACGCCGAGATAATTGTCGCGGAACGTCGAGTTCTGCTCGGGGTCCAGCACCTCGAGCAGCGCGGAAGACGGATCGCCGTGGAAACCGACGCCGAGCTTGTCGACCTCGTCGAGCATCATCACCGGATTGCGCGTTCCGGCCTTGCGGATCGATTGGATGATGTTGCCCGGCAGCGCGCCGATATAGGTGCGCCGATGCCCTCTGATCTCGGCCTCGTCGTGCACGCCGCCGAGGCTCAGGCGAACGAACTTGCGGCCGGTGGCGCGCGCGATGCTCTGCCCGAGCGAGGTCTTGCCCACGCCCGGCGGGCCGACGAAGCACAGAATCGGGCTCTTGCCGTCGGGATTGAGCTTGCGCACCGCGAGATATTCCAGAATGCGCCGCTTGATCTTGGGCAGCCCGTAATGGTCCTCGTCGAGGATGCGGCGCGCTTCGGCGACGTCGATGGCGTCGGTGTCGAGCTTCGACCAGGGCAGATCGATGAGCCAATCCAAATAGGCCCGGATCATCCCGTATTCGGCGGCGGCCTCGGGCATGCGCTCGAGTCGCTTGAGCTCTTTCGTGGCCTGGTCCTTGGCCTCCTTCGACATCCCGGCCTTCTCGATCGCCTCGCGCAGCTCGGCGAGCTCGACCGATTTTTCGTCACCCTCGCCCAACTCCCTCTGAATGTGGCGCAGCTGCTCGCGCAAGATATGCTCGCGCTGCTGCGAGGACAGCGACTGCTGGGTTTGCTCGCCGATCTGCTTGGAGAGCTTGAGCACCTCGATGCGCTGCGCGAGCAGCGCCAGCACTTTGTCGAGCCGCTCCTTGATATCGACCGTCTCCAGCACGTCCTGTTTTTCCGACGGCTTGGCGTCGAGGATGCCGGCGATGAAATCGGCGAGCGCGGAGGCCGAATCCAGATTCTCGATGGTCGCGGCCACCTCCATGGGGACGTTCGGCATCAGCTCGATGGCTTCGCGGGCGCGCGTTCTGACCAGGCCGACGCGCGCCTCGATCTCGGGCGTCATCACCTCGGCGATTCCGATTTCCTCGACGCGCGCCACCAAAAACGGGAACCCGCGCAGGTACTCGAGCACGCGAAAGCGCCGCACGCCTTGCGCGACCACGTGGTGCGTGCCGTCGGGAGCGGTGACGTAGCGCAGAACCTGCGCGGCGGTCCCCACGCGGTGCAGCTGCTCGGGCGTCGGCTCCTCGACCGCGGGATCGGTCTGCAGGATGACGCCGAGCATGCGCTGGCTGCGAACCGCCTCCTGGGCGGCCGCGATCGACGATTTGCGCCCGATCGACAAGGGCAGCACGATCCCCGGAAACAGCACCGTCTGCCGCACCGGCAGAAGGATCATGCCGTCCGGCGGAAGCGGCGGCTGGCCGCCTTGATCGGCTGTTTTTTGCTCGGCCTGATCTGCCATGGCGCGTGCCTATCCGATATCAACGCTGCGGCGTCAGGCTCAGCAGCAGGCAGCCGTTCACGAGCGTCGAGCGGCCCACTTCCCATTGCGCGCCCGGAAGACGTATCCGTCGCTCGAAGCGCCCGTGCGGTATTTCCACGCGATGAATCGCCGTGCCGCGCGTGACCGTCGGCAGCCGCCGCACCCCGGCGATGAGCAGCGCATCTCGGTCGATCGAGACCTCGATATCCTGCGGCTCGACGCCGGGGAGCGCCGTAACGATCGTCAGCTCGCGCTCGCTCTCGAATACGTCGACCGGAGGCTCCCAGTTCGCCGCCGGTGCGCGCGCGAGCCCGGGCCGGAAGAACTGGCGATGCATTTGCTCCGCCCGCTCGATCATGGCGCAGGCTTCGGCCCACATCCAGCTTCTCGGATCGGCTGCGCTCATTGCACCTGCCTCCTCAACCAGATGAATGTCTTAGGTATTCGAAGCCATTCTAGCAAGTTTGAGCCGCACGCGCCGGATCCGCCGGTCAGCGCACGTTGTCGTGAAGCGGCGTGGCAGCGGCCGCGACCACAGGGCCGGCGGTCACGCGGTTTGCGCGCAAACGAAAGCGTGTTACCGCTGGCGGGCTTTCGGACAGGGAGCACCGCCATGCCTCGGTACTATTTTCATATCACCAACGGGCAGGAAAGCCTGGATAATCCAAAAGGGATGGACTTGCCGGGCAACGCCACGGCGCGTCAGGAGGCAGTGGTGCTGGCGAGCGAACTCAGACACGGCAAAGCCATGCCGGGCCGGAACTGGGCGGGGTGGTTCGTCACCGTGGTGGACCAGCACGGGCGCCAGGTGGATAGCGTGCCGATCGCGGACATGCCGGACGAATAAGCGCGGGAATGAGCGGAGAGAGGTGCGTCGACCGAAGTGCGATCTGCCTTAGCGGGCACGCTTTCCCTTCATCGCCCGGAAGTAGGCCCACTCGTCCACCACCCGACCATCGGGAAGCCGGCACACACCGTATTGGCCCCGCGGACCCTTGCGGATCTCGCTCTTGCCCCCGCTCTGGGCGCAGAACACCGACGCCGGATTCGCAAGCGCCCATGCGCCCCGCGCGCTGATGACCAGCATGGCAACGAAGATCAACCCGACCGATCGCCGCATCTCGTTCTCCCGGTTCGTCTCTGTCTTCGACGCTCTATTACACGGGCGCGAAGCGCCACACGCAAGCCCATTGAGCCAGCGAGACCCAAGGCGGGATCAACGAGGTCGCGATCAGGGAGGCGACACGACGGCTCCCCGGTCAGCGACGCGGGCAAAGCCTAGCAATCGCGGCAGATGCGCAGTTTCCTGTCGACCGCCTGGTCCTCGGGAGATCGCGCTCCCAGGTTTTGGTCAACGCTCGGCGGTACATCCTTGGCCGTCGGTTGCCGATGACCGACCGGCGCCTGTCTGACGTTCGTTGACTGCCCGGTGCCGCTGTCCGCTTGCCCCGTGGTTTGCGCGCCGGAGCCTGATGGTTGATCCGTGTTGTTTGGTTGATCCGCGTTGTTCTGGGCCAGCGCAGCACCGCCGACGGCTAGCGCTGCAACAATGGCGTAAGTCATTGCGACTGCACGCATGGCCACCACCCTTTTCTGCTGAGCTTTGCTTTCAACGCTCGACCTAGCCACGAGTTCCCGCGCATGCGCTGCACGCGGACCCGAGCTCCGTGTGGGAAAGGCGGATGCGGCGGCGCAGCCTCAATGACGCTTGAAATACTGCACGGCACGCCCATGCTTTTCGGCCGCCGCACGCGTCGTAAACGTGCCGAGGTTGCGGCGGCGGCCGGTCTTCGGGTTGATTTTGCGCGAATAGAGCCGATAGCCGCCCGACTTGAGCTTGCGGATCATCGCCGCCGGCCTCGCGCCGCCCGCGCTCGACGGATGTTGCGTTTTGCCGCCCGTGGTTGCGTTCTCGTTGCCATCGTGAACCTCCGTCGATGGTCTCGTCGTTTTGCCAACCATGAGGAGGCCGCGAAAGTTCCGGCTCATTTCGCGTGTTCGCGCTGGCTCACCGCGGAATTCCGGGTCGATCGGCGAGCGCGCTGCTAGCGCCGAATCACAACCGACGAAGGAGCTTGACGTTGCTCCCAGCCCGCCCGCTCCAGCTCGGGGATGTCATCCTCAGCCTGCGGAAACCCAAGACAGAGGTACGCGATGAACTTCCAGTTCGCGGGCACATCGAGGATGGCCGCGACGGCCGCCGGCTCGAGGATCGATACCCACCCCATGCCGATGCCTTCGGCGCGCGCCGCCAGCCAGATCGTGTGGATCGCCGTCACCGCCGAATACTCGATCATCTCCGGCATGGTGTGACGCCCGAGACCGTGGCCCTGCGCGGTCGAAGGATCGGCGAACACCGCTAGATGAGACGGGGCGTCGTCCAAGCCGGCAAGCTTGAGCCGGGCATACGCGGCCGCGCGTTGTTGATTTTGCGCCGCCAGCGCGGCGGCGTTGCAGCTCTCGAAATTCTTGCGGATGGCGGCGCGATGGGCGGGATCGTCGACAATGACGAAGCGCCAGGGCTGACTCAGCCCCACCGAGGGGGCAAGACACGCGAGCTGGATCAAACGCTCCAATGTCCCAGACGGCAGCGGGTCGCGTCGAAAGCGTCGAACGTCCCGGCGCCAGACAAGGAGGTCGCGCAAACGCGCGCGGAAGGCCTCGTCGAAATCCATCGGCTTGCCGGTGTCCGCAATGGAGCCTTGGATCTGCGCCTTCATGCACCGTCCCTCAATGTCGTCACCATACCGCGGGCTCGGGCTAGTGCACACGTCGCATCGGCGTTGGACAAGATCATCCGCCGACATTTGCCGCCGCGACAAGCAGGACGACGATCTCGCCGATCTGCTCGAGCGCACCCAGCACATCGCCGGTCTGGCCGCCGATCTGCCTCATGCATAACCACGCCAAAAATACGAACGCGGCCGCCAAGAGCGCGAGCGCACAAACGCCTGCCGCCGGCCCAAGTCCGATAGCAAGCGCGACCACGCCGATAAGCAGCGCGGCAATCGCGCTCGCGCGCGGCGGCGCGCCGACCCCGACGGAAAGGCCGTCGGCCCTTGCCGGCGGGACCAACCGCATGAACAGCGGAATGCCGGCGCGGGCCACCATGTGAGCCGCAACGAGAACCGGAGCAGCGAGCGCCGGGTCCGCAATGCTCGCGAGCGCGCTTGATCGCAATAAGAGCGACATGAACAACGCACATACGCCGTATGTTCCGATCTTGCTGTCGCGCATGATCTCGAGCTTGCGCTCGCGCGCGCTCGCGCCGAACGAATCGGCCACGTCGGCCAACCCATCCTCATGCAGGCATCCGGTTACGACCAGGCTCGCCACCACCGTTAAACCGGCGGCGGGAAACGGCGGCATATCGGCCAGACGCGCGAGCCCATAGACCAGCGCTGCGATCAAACCCACGATGGCGCCCGCGACGGGCAAGGCCCAGCCCGCGCGTGCGATGTCGGTGCCGGTGATCGTCGCAGCGCCGGAGACCGGCAGCCGCGTACAAAAAAGCACGCCGGCTCTCAAATCCGCCGCGAGCTGCCCGAGCGAAACGACCGGCGACATCGCGTGCCCCTGCGTGACGCCACCCCTCCGGCTCTTCTCGAAGACAGGACGGTATTGCGCGTCGTGACAAGTCGGCGCAACTTTAGCAGGACATCCCACGCTCACAACAGGAACAATGTTCGGGCGCCGGCATGAGGAAGGCGGGTACAGCGATCGAGTCGCCGCGCTTTTCGTCGCTCGAGAAGCTGCGGGCGGCGTGTCTGGACTTGCCATCTGGAGATCTCAAAGCCGCCGCGGTCGCAGCCGAGCGCCAGAGCCAACTCACCAAGCCGCCCGGCAGCCTCGGGCGACTCGAAGATGTCGTCGTGTGGCTCGCGCAGTGGCAGGGACGAAGCATGCCCCGCCTCGATCGCGTCGATATCCTCGTGTTCGCGGGCAACCACGGCGTGACGGCGCAGGGCGTGTCGGCTTATCCCGCCGAGGTCACTGCCCAGATGGTGGCGAATTTCTCCGCCGGCGGCGCCGCGATCAACCAGCTTGCGCGGACGGTCGGAGCAAACCTCCACGTCGTTCCGCTCGCGCTCGAACAACCCACGGCAGACTTCACGCAAGCCTTGGCCATGAACGAGGACGCTTTCCTGACCGCCGTCGGCACCGGCTACGAGGCGGTCTCAGCCGGGGCGGACCTCGTGTGTCTCGGTGAGATGGGGATCGGGAATACCACCGCCGCGGCGGCGATCGCGGCCGCGCTGTTCGGCGGCGGCGGCGCTCGCTGGGCCGGTCGCGGCACCGGGGTGGACGAAGAGGGCTTGGCAAGGAAACGCGCGGCGATCGACACGGGCCTCGCCCGCCACGCGGCACTGCTGCGTGACCCGCTGTCGAGCGCAGCCGCGTTCGGGGGACGCGAACTCGCCGCCATCCTGGGCGCGGCGCTAGCGGCGCGCCACCGCCGCATCCCGGTGCTGCTCGACGGCTTCGTCTGCGTGGCGGCGGTCGCCCCGTTGGCAAAACTGCGTGCGGACGCGCTCGATCATGCCTTGGCCGCGCATGTCTCGGCCGAGGCGGCGCATCGGATGCTGCTGGGCGAGCTTCGTCTCGCTCCCTTGCTCGATCTCGGCATGCGGCTCGGCGAGGGCTCCGGCGCCGCGGTGAGCGTGTCGGTGCTGCGCGCAGCGCTCGCCTGTCACGCCGGCATGGCGACATTCGCCGAGGCGGGCGTCGCAAACAAGCCGCATTAGCTTGGCGGCAGCGGGTCGCCGTCAGCCGATCTCCTTGCGCGCGATCGCGTGAAAGAAGGTGCCGGTGACGCGGCCGCGGCGGCCGCCGTCGGTGCCGACCGCGCGTCCCTGCGCATCCGCAAGCTCGGCCAGCGGTTCGTCGCTCCCCGCGGCCGACAGCGTTGCGTAGTGAAACTCGTGGCCGCGCACGACGGCGCCCGTCGGCCCAAGGGGACTGCCCGTGCGCAGGCGTGCCTCACGATATCCGAGATGCAGCTTGCGTTTGGCGAAGCTCGTGGAGTGTGCGAGCAGGCCGGTCATCGCATGACGCGTGCCGTTCGCGTCCTCGATGCCCTCGCCCAGCACCATGTAGCCGCCGCACTCGCCGTGGACTGGCCGCGTGTGCGCGAAGCGCGCGAGCCCTTGCCGGAAGCGTTGCGCAGAGGCGAGCGCGCCGGCATGCAGCTCCGGATAACCACCGGGCAGCCAGCAGACGTCGCAGCTCTCGGGCGGCGGCTCGTCGGCGAGCGGTGAAAAGGTCACGATGTCCGCGCCCGCTTTGCGCCAGCCCGCGAGCAGATGCGCATAGACGAACGTAAACGCCGCATCCGATGCCAGCGCGATGCGTTGGCCTGGGGGCGGCAGCGCGCAAACAGCACCCGGTGTGGCCGTTGCGACGGGTCGAGTGCAAGCGATGACGGCTTCGAGATCGAGGTGCCGTTCGGCCATGTCCGCGAGGCGATCGAGGCGCGATCGCAGGTCGCCATGCTCGCTCGCCTGGACAAGGCCGAGGTGCCGCTCGGGCAGAACGATATGGTCCTCGCGCGGCAACGCGCCGAAGACGCAAACGCCGAGCTGTGCGATCGCATCGGCCACCAGGGCGCGATGGCGGTCGCTGCCGACGCGGTTGAGCACGACGCCCGCGATGCGGACGGCTGAATCGTGCGACAAGAATCCGCGCACCACCGCCGCCGCGGATTGCGCCTGAGCCTGCACGTCGAGGACCAGCACGACCGGCAAGGCGAAACGCGCGGCGAGGTCGGCCGCGGCGCCGGTGCGGCCGCTCGGCCCCGCTACGCCATCGAACAGCCCCATGACGCCTTCGATCACCAGCAGTTCGCAGTCACGTGCGGTTTCGCCCATGAGCGCGTCGAGCAGCGCGGGAGGCATCGCCCAAGTGTCGAGGTTGAAGCCTTGGGCTCCGGTGGCGGCGGCATGAAACGCCGGATCGATATAGTCGGGGCCCGCTTTCGCCGCCCGCACTGCGATGCCCCTTCTTTTGAGCGCCGCAAGGATGCCGAGCGTCACCGTCGTCTTGCCGGCGCCGGAATTGGGGGCTGCAATGATGAGACCGCGCGCCGTCATCGCGCCGCTTCGCTTTCCGCCATATGGACGGCATCGATGAGGCGTTCGCGCACGTTCACGATGTTTCCGATGACGATGATCGACGGCGCGCCCAGCTGATGCGCCTGCGCGTCGGCGGCCACACGATCGAGCGTGGACAGGACGATGCGCTCATCCACCATTGTTGCGCTGACGACGATCGCGGCGGGTGTGGTGGGCGGCAAACCGCCGCGCATCAATTCATCGGCGATCTTCGCGAGATTTCGCATCGCCATATAGAGCACGATCGGCTGGCCGGTGCGCGCGAGCGCGCCCCAATCGACGCCATCCTGATCCGCGCCATAGCCCGCAGCAAGGATGATTGCCCTGTTGATGCCTCGCAGCGTCGCGGGGATTGCGGCCGCAGTCAGTCCCGCCAGCCCTGCCGTGACGCCGGGGATGATCCGGAACGGAACGCCGGCGGCCTTGAGCGCCAGCGCTTCCTCGCCGCCGCGCCCGAACACGCACGGATCGCCCCCCTTGAGCCGCAAGACGCGCTTTCCCGCGCGCGCGAGCTCGATGAGGCGGTTGGAGATGTCGCCCTGCTCGGCGGACGGACGGCCGCCGCGCTTGCCCGCGAATTCGAGCCGCGCCTGCGCCCCCGCGAGCGCCAGCACGCGGCGATCCACGAGCGCGTCGTGCACGACGACGTCGGCCTGTGAAAGGCCGGCGAGCGCATCAAGCGTCAGCAACCCCGGATCTCCAGGTCCGGCGCCCGCGAGCCAAACATGACCTGGCGCAAGCACTGGGGCATCGGCGCGTATAGGGGCGGCTGCGCGTTCTTCGGTCATCGGCCGTCCCCGTGATTGCGCCAGGTCGATGCCCTATACCCACAGCATGGCAGACGGCAGCGCGCGTGCTCGCGGACATTGAGATCGCGCGCGAAGTCGCGGTCTTCGGCCGCGACGGAGCTCTCGTCGGCTGCACGGCGTTCGCGCCTGCTCACGGCTTTCCTTCTCCCCGAAAGCGACGGCGATAGCTCGGATCGTAAAGTGCGCTGTCGCGGAAATCTTCCACGGCCAATGCGCGACCGATCAGGATAATGGCGGTGCGCTCGATTTGTTCGGTCGCGAGCTTGGCGCCGATGTCCGCGAGCGTGCCCCGCACGATGCGCTCGTCCGGCCAAGTCGCGCGCGCCACCACGGCGACGGGACAGTCGCCTCCATAGACCGGCATCAGCTCGGCGACAATCGTGTTGACGGCTTGAATTGCGAGGTGAAGCACCAGCGTCGCACCGGTCGCAGCGAACGCATGCAGCCGCTCGGCGGCCGGCATCGGCGAGGCCCGCCCCGGCATCCGAGTGAGAATGACGCTCTGGGCCACCTCGGGCACGGTGAGCTCGCGGCCGAGGAGAGCTGCGGCCGCGGCGAATGCCGGCACACCGGGGGTCAAGGTATAAGGAATGCCGCGGCGCTCGAGCCTGCGGATTTGCTCGGCGACGGCGCTGAATACGGACAGATCGCCGGATTGAAGCCGCGCCACGTCCTGTCCGGCGGCATGGGCCGCCACGCATTCGGCTTCGATGTCGTCGAGGGTCAGCGGCGCAGTGTCGACCAGTCGAGCCCCGGCCGGACAATATCGCAGCAGGTCCGGCGGGACGATCGAGCCGGCATAGAGACAGATAGGGCATCGCCCCAGCAGGTCGCGGCCACGGACCGTAATAAGGTCGGCGGCGCCTGGGCCGGCGCCGATGAAGTGCACGCTCATGATCGCTCCTCGCTGACGGCCAGCGCACAGGTCGCGCTTCCGACCGCGATCCGCGGCAGGATCAGCCGCGCCGAGAGGCCGCCGCCTGCCAGCGCCGCCGCTTCGGCGACGGAGGGGATCCCCATCAGCGCAAGCACGCGCTCGGAGCGGGTTTCGGCACGCGCGCCTGCGGCCGCGAGGTCGGCCTCGGGAATCAGAACGAGAGGCACGCCGAGCGCGGCCGCGGCCGCGGCGATGCCCTGCTCGCCACGTTTGAGCTCGGGCGCGGCGATGAGGTCGAGTGCCTTCGTCGCGAAACCCGCGCGCGCGAGTGCCGCGCCGATTACGGCGCCGATGTCGCCCGCCGAAGCGCCCTTGCGGCAACCGATGCCTGCGACGATCATGGCTTCTTCCAGACCCACTGGGTCACCGGCAGCGCCGGCCGCCACGCTTGCATGCCGCCCATGGGTTCGACGCGCGCGATCGCGACGCGAGTGAGCTCGCCGCCGAGCATTGCATCCGCGCCGCCGCCGATGAAGAGTGCATCGGGCTGGGCGAGGCCCGCGAATGCCGCCGGTGCCCTGCCCTCGATCACCTCGAGTCCCGGCACTCCGAATGCGGCGGCGTTACGTCGGATGCGCGCAACGCGGTCGCTGCGCGCCTCGATCGCGATCGCACGCATCGAGGGATCGGCGAGCATCCATTCGATCGCCACCGAGCCCGCGCCGGCGCCCAGGTCCCACAGTAATTCGCCTCGCCGCGGTGAGAGTGCAGCCAGCGTCATCGCGCGGATCTCGCGCTTGCTGATCTGGCCGTCGTGCTCGAACAGCTCGTCGGATAGACCGGACGTTCGTGCCAGCACGCGCGCGTCCGGCAAGGCCTCGACTTCGATCGCAACGATGTTGAGCGGGCCGACGTCACCGAGGTCGAAGCCCGCGGCCGTCGTTGCACGCGCCCGTTCGCGCGACCCGCCCAACGCCTCGAGCACCGTCATGCGCGAGGTGCCGAAGCCGGTATCGGCCAGCAGGCGGGCGAGCGCGGCCGGCCCCTCGCCGTCTGAAGTCAGCGCAAGCACGCGCGCCCCCGGCTGCAGATGGGGACGGATGAGATCGAGCGCACGGCCATGCAACGAGAGCTGAGTCGTGTCCGGCAGCGCCCAGCCCAGACGCGCGGCCGCAAGACTGAAGGTCGAAAGCGCCGGCACCGTCACCGTCTCGCGGGGATCGACATGCCGCAACAAGACCGAGCCGACGCCGTAAACGAATGGATCACCCGATGCAAGCACGCACACTTGCCGGCCGCGCTGCGCCAACACCTCCTCGACCGCGCGCTCGAACGGGCTCCGCCACGGCCGCGCGGCGCCGCGGATGAGCGGGGCAGCAAGAACGAGATGCCGCGGACCGCCGAACACCATCTCTGCCGCCTGGACAAGGCTTCGAGCGGTCGGCGTCAGGCCCTCGACCCCGTCCTCGCCGATCCCGACGATAGACAACCAGCGGCGCGGCGCGGCAGTCTCGCGCGCAAGCGAGTCACCGAACGACATGCGACACATCCTCATTCTGGGCGGCACGACGGAAGCGCGACGGCTGGCGGAACGTCTCGTCGAACGCGCCGATGTGGCCGTAACGGTTTCGCTCGCGGGCCGCACCAGGGCGCCGGCCACTCACGCGGTGCCGGTGCGGATCGGCGGATTCGGTGGCGCCGAGGGCCTTGGCCAATATCTCACGGCCGAACGCGTCGACGCGCTTGTCGATGCGACCCATCCTTACGCCGCAATCATCTCGGCCAACGCGGCCGACGCGGCGGCGGCCACGCGCGTACCGCTGCTTGCGCTGCGCCGGCCGCCGTGGGTGCCGCTCCCCGGTGATCGTTGGATCGAGGTTGCCGATGCCGCCGCGGCAGTACAAGCGCTGGGCAAAGAGCCCCGCCGTGTCTTCCTCGCCCTCGGCAAAAGCGAGATCGGGACTTTCGCGCAGGCGCCGCAGCACCATTATCTCGTACGCAGCGTCGAACCGATCGATCCGCCCCTCGCGGTGCCGCACGCATCCTACGTCACCGGCCGTGGACCGTTCACCGAGGCCGACGATCGGGCATTGCTGGCCGCCCATGCCATCGACCTCGTCGTCGCCAGGAACAGCGGTGGGACCGCGACCTACGGCAAGATCGCGGCGGCGCGCGCGCTCGGCCTCCCCGTCATCTTGCCGCGCCGTCCGCCTTTGCCCACGGTGCCCACCGTCGAGACCATCGAGGAAGCGCTGACGTGGCTCGATCATGCGCTCGCGCTCCGCGGCGTATAGACAAGGGGGGCGTGCCCGGGCCGCGGCACGAGGCGGGTCTCGGCCGAACCGACGATGACGAGGGTCGCCATGTCGGCGCCCGCGGGATCGGCAGCTTGCAGCGTCGTGACCGCGATAGTCTCATCGGCTCTGCCGACCGCGCGACCGAAGACGGTGGGCGTCGTCGCCGGAAGATGACGCCGCAACCGCTCCAAGGCTGCAGTGAGTTGCCACGGCCGAGCCCGCGAGATCGGATTATAGAGCGCGATCACGAACCCGGCCTGCGCCGCCGCATCCAACCTACGCTCGATCACGGGCCAGGGTTTCAAGTTGTCGGACAGTGACAGCGCACAGAAATCGTGGCCGAGCGGTGCACCGACACGCGCGGCCACCGCCAGCATCGCGGTGATGCCGGGCACGATCTCTAAGTCGAGGCCACGCCAGGCCTCGGGGCCCACCTCGATCTGCTCGCAAACGGCGGCCGCCATCGCGAACACGCCGGGGTCGCCGCCGGACACCAATGCCACGTTGGTACCGGCAGCCGCGGTTTCGAGCGCGTCGCGGGCACGCAGCGCTTCTTCGCGATTGTCGGATGGGTGGCGGCTCTGCCCGTCGCGAACTGGAGCTCGGTCGAGATAGGGTCCGTAACCAAACAGCGCATCGGCGGCAGCCAAGGCCGCATCGGCTTCCGGCGTGAGCCAGCGGACATCTCCTGGGCCGAGCCCGACCACGGCAAGCCGGCCGCTCATGGCCGTCCCTCCCAGCCCGGCACCAGCACCATGGCAAAATAAGGAGCGCAGTCGTCGGGTTTGGCGGCGAGCGGGATCGCCCGCTCATCTGTCATGGTGCCGCGCTCGACGTAAACGGCGCGCGCGAGGCGGCCGGTCCGTTCGAGGGCGCGGCGCACCTTGGGCAGATTGCGTCCGAGCTTGATCACGACGACGGCGTCGGTCTCGCTGAGGCGCCGCTCCAGCTCGTCTTGCGCAAGCGTGCCGGGAAGCACCGAGAACACGTCGTCGCCCTGCGCCATCGGTGTTCCGACCGCCGACCAGCATCCGGACATTCCACTCACGCCCGCAACGACCTCGGTGCGAAAGCGGTGTGCCAAGCGCACGTGCAGGTGCATGTAGGAACCATAGAACAGCGGGTCGCCCTCACAGACCACCGCCACCAGGCGACCATCATCGAGATAGGAGGCCACGTCACGTGCGGCGGCGTCGTAGAACGCGCGGACGGCATCGCAATAGGGTGCTTCGTCCCGCGGCAACTCGGTGGTCACTGGAAACGTAAGCGGCAATTCGCAGATGCCGGGTTTGAGAAAGCGTGCGGCGATGCTCCGGGCGTTTCCGGAGTTGCCGGCTTTGGTGAAATGCGCGACCACGTCGGCCTGTTCCAGCACCCGCACCGCCTTAAGCGTGATCAGCTCGGGATCGCCCGGTCCAACGCCGACGCCGACGAGTTTTCCGGGCGCGCTCATATTCCGGCCCTCGCAAGCGCGTTGACGGCGGCGGCTGCCATCGCGCTTCCACCCATTCGCCCCAGCACGGTGAGAAATGGAACACCGCGCGGGTCCGCCGCCAACGCGTCCTTCGCCTCCGCGGCGCCGACGAAACCAACGGGGATGCCGAGAATCGCGGCGGGCTTCGGCGTGCCGGCATCAAGCATTTCCAGCAAACGAAACAAAGCGGTCGGTGCGTTGCCGATCGCTATCAATGCGCCGCCGAGGCGATCTTGCCACAAGTCGAGCGCGGCGGCCGAGCGGGTTGTGTGAAGGTCTTCGGCCAACCGCGCCACGCGCGGATCGTGCAACGTGCAAACCACCTCGTTTTGTGCCGGCAGGCGCACGCGGGTTACGCCGTGTGCCACCATCTGCGAGTCGCACAGGATGGGCGCGCCGCGCGCGAGCGCCGCCCGCGCCGCAGCGACGAGACCTTCGCCAAATACGATGCGGCTCGTCACCTCGACGCAGCCGCAGGCGTGAACCATGCGCACCGCCACATCGGCTTCCTCCGCCGAGAAACGCGAGAGGTCCGCCTCCGCCCGAATAATGGCAAACGAGCGCTCGTAGATGCGACCGCCGTCGCGAAGATAGTCGAGCCGCTCAGGCACCGATGGCCTCGCCGAGGAGCAAATGCATGAGCTGCGCGCGGTCGAGGCGGGAGAGCACCTCGGCGGCGCTTTCGTCTGCCACACGCAGGCGCCGCACGCCATCCGCGCATCGCGAGAGCGCGCCCGGCAATGCCTCCGGCATGAGCATCACCAGAGGCTCACCGCGGGCGGACCCGTTCACCACCACGCCACACCGGCCTTCGATGCCAACGACCGTCAGCGGCGCGGAGCGCGGACAGGCGCAACCCTTGGCGCATCCCGACAGATGCACCATTGGCGCGTCGGCGCCGGCGACGGCCACCTTCGCAAGGCTCGGTGCGAGCGCGCGCGTGGGAATTTCCGCTGAAGCGCAGATCGGCGCGCCCGCGCAAGCGACGACCTGGCGGCGCGGATCATCGGCATGCACGATGAAGCCAAGCCGTTGCGCGATGTTCGCCAGATGCCCGGCGCCATCTGCGGTGACGCCCACGACGAGGAGCGCACGGCCCGGTGCGGTACGACAACCCGTCGCGCCCGACTCCGCCGCCGCGCGTGCAAGCTCCTCGAGCGCGGTGGAATGTGCATGACCGAAGGCGAGACCAAGGCCGATCGCCAATCGGCCGTCGCGCAGCGCATGTACACCGAGCGGCTCGGCTGCCGGCCGCAGCGGCGGCCCCGGAAGATCGACGAGGATATCCGCGATCACACGGCAAAACGCAGCCGCGCCGTTCGTCGCGACGATGTCCCTTGCGCGCGCCGCGGGTCCGCCCGCCGCGATCACGCGCAGCATGCACATCGCTGCCTCGACCGCATGCTCGGCGGCGACGGCGCCGATGGGGGTCGCGGTCTCAGCATCGCCGCCGACGGCGACGTGAAGGCACGCATCCCTCGCTTGCGCCCGCATCCGCACGTCGGCCGCCACCGCGTCGAGGTGAAGCGTACCACCGCCATCGATCGCGACGGAAACTTTTGGACCGATGTCGGCGGCGAAAGACGCTACCGCAATCGCGCGCCGCAGGTTTGCGGCGATGGCGCCGGCATCGACCGCTTCCTGGGGAGCGAGGCCCGCGAGAGGATCGCTCAAGACCGGCGGACCTTCGCCAAAGGCCAGGTCGATCCCGGCGACCGCTGCCGCGAAGCTTTTTAGCGAGTCTTCCGTCAATCCGCGGATCTGAATGCTCCCGCGCGAGGTGATCTCGATGACGCCGTTGCCGCAGTGGCCGGCGGCCGTGCACAAGGCGGCGAACGCCTCGCAAGACATCGTTGTGCCCTTCGGCGTGAGCCGCACGAGCAGGCCGTCTCCAGTCGCCATGGGTTGCGAGAGACCGGGGCAAAGGCCGCGTCGCAGGTGAGCGCTCACGGCGCCGCCTCTTTCGTAAGCATTCGCAAGCCTGCGTCGACGTCGTTGCGCCGAGGATGCCAAAGCCCGCGCCGGCGCGCGGCGTCGAGACGGGCCGCGATGGCGGCGGCTGCCGCAGGATTCTCCCGCACAAGAAAACTCCGAACGCCGTCGTCCGCGACATAAGCATCGTGCAGGAGATCGAAAAAGTGGCTCGCGACGGTGCCCGTCGTCTCGGCGAAGTCGACGAGCCGGTCGACGGTTTCCGCGAGCTCGGCTGCTCCGCGCGGACCATGCCGCAGCTGGCCTGCGATGAACTTGGGGTTGGCCGCGCGCGAGCGCACGATCCGCGCCAGGGCCGCGGACAACGAACGCGCGCGCGGGCGGGCGGGGTCGGTCGTGTCGAGAATGATAAGGTCAGGCGCACGGCCGAGCGCGGCCGCAGCCGCGGCGAAGCCGCCGACGAAGGCAACGTCTTCCGATCCTTCCAACAGATCGCGCGCGGGATCTTCGGCGCAATGCACGAGCAAGTCCGCGGTCGCGACGCGGGCTTCGAAGGCGCCGGGAGCGAGCGCCGCATCTCCTTCCACGCCGCCGTAGGCGTGCGTGACAGCCGCGAGATAAGCGCTGCCGAGTTGCTCGCGATCGATATCGCGCCCCAGCAGGTCCTCGACACCGGCGCCGTAGGCTCCGGGCGCAGTGCCGAAAATTCGCGCAATCGACGTGCCTGCGTGCGCGGACGATACGCGGCAAGCGGCGGCAAGCGGGTTCTCGTCGGGCGCCTCCTCGCGCGCGGCGACCGCGCGCACGGCGGCGTCGATGAGCGCAATCTGGGCGGGGAACAAGTCCCGGAACAGACCTGAAATTCGCCAGGTCACATCGACCCGCGGCCGCCCGGCACTCGCCGTGGGCAGAACCTCGACGCCGGTGACGCGACCGGTTGCCTGATCCCACGTCGGACGGCAACCCATCAAGGCGAGCCCCTGCGCAATCTCCTCGCCGCCGGTGCGCAAGGTGGCACTGCCCCAAAGATCGACCACGGACGCGCGCGGCATCTCGCCGTGGGCTTGCGTATAGGCGCGGATCACCTCGTCGGCGGCGAGCCGGCCGAGATCGGTCGCCGTCGGCGTCGGTAGCGTGCGCGGATCGGCGGCGAACATGTTGCGTCCGGTCGGCAGGACGTCGCGGCGACCGCGCGCAGGAGAACCGGCCGGTCCCGGCGCGAGACGGCGAACGTCCAGGGCGGTCAGGATCGCAGCGCGTTCCGCTTCGGCGCTCGCCCGCCAAGCAGGATCGCCAACGTTGACGGGCGCGCGCCCATAGACATGAAGTCCGTCCTTGACGGCGAGATCCTTGAGATCGCACAGCCAAGCATCGATGCGCCGCAATGCATCGTCGGGACTGTCGTCCGCCTGCACGCGCGCTTCGATCGCAAGTCCGGTCCGCTCGGCCTGTTCCAGGATCAGTCGCGCGAGCCGCTCCCGCCGGCGCCGATCAAGGCCGTCCGCCTGGGCGTATTCGTCGACAAGCCGCTCGAGCTCACGGGCATCTCCCGCAAGACCTGCGTCGACGAGCGGGGGCGGCAGGTGGCCGATGGTCACTGCGGCGATCCGCCGCTTTGCCTGCGCGGCTTCCCCGGGGTTGCTGACGATGAAGGGGTAGATCAGCGGCAAGCAGCCGACCATCAATTCCGGGAAGCATGACTCGGTCAGCGCGACGGCCTTGCCAGGCAGCCATTCGAGCGTGCCATGCGCGCCCATGTGGACGAGGGCGTCGACCTTCGCAACATGCCGAAGCCAAAGGCCGAACGCGAGCAACGCGTGGCGCGGCGGCAAAGTCGCGTCGTGATAGTCGACTCGACGATCAGTCGAGCGCCCTCGGTCCGGAGGGAAGGCGACGAGGATGTTCCCGAAGGTGCGTGCGCGAAAACGAAATGCGCCGTCACGCACCTCGCAGTCATTGCCGGCGTCGCCCCACGCGGCGTTGACGCGCGCGATGGCTTCATCGGGAAAGGTCGCGACGAAGTCGCGATAGCGATCGAGCGAGAGGGCTGCATCGTTCGACGGCTCAACCAAGGCGTCGAGCAATGCGCGCGAAGTTTTCGGCGCACCGGTAACGCCATAGTTCGCCTGTCTCATGTCCGACAGCAGCCCGACAACGCTCGCCGGAACATCGAGGCCGACGGCATATCCGGCTCGACCCGGCGCGCCTGGGTAGTCGGGCAGCAGCACCGCCACGCGCCGCTCGGAGCGCGGTGTGGCCTGAAGCTTGACCAGCGCCGCAATGCGATCGGCAAGCATCGCGACCCGGTCTGCCTCCGGCAAACTCCCGAATGCGCTGAAGCAGAGGTCGTCCTGTGCCGGCAGCGGCCCTTTGAAAGCGAGCACGCCCTGCAGCACGCGCCCGTCGAGCTCGGGCAGCACGACGTGCATCGCGAGGTCAGCGGGTCCGAGGCCGCGCGGACTTTGCGACCAGGCCGAACGCCTGGTGGTTGCGATCACGGCCTGCAGCACAGGCACATCGGTTTCGTCGAATGGCGTCGGCTCGCCGGCAGCCGCGGCCGCGGCGAATGCAGTCGCGGTGATGATGACGGCCGGCTTAAGCCGCGCCAGCGCCGCGCGCACGAACTCGGCTGCTGCGCGATCCTTCAGGCTCGGGACCACCAGCGGAGCAGGTGCGAGACCCCGTTCCGCCAGCGCTCGACACAGCGCATCGATCGGTGCCGTGTCGGCCGCCAGCAACATCGCGCGGTAGAAGATGATCGGCACGCAGGGACGGCCGCGCTGACAGGACGCGACGAGTCGCTCGAGGTCGACGGCGCCTTCACCGGGGATGTATCCGGCCGTACGCGGCACCGGGCGCGGCTCGGGCGTTTCGATGCGCGCTCCCGAATGTCGCGCAAGTCGCCGAAGCAGCGCTCCCAAGTTCTCTTCTCCGCCTTCGCGGAAAAAGCGCAACAGCGTGTTGAGTTCGTGGGCCGGCAACGTGGAGGCTTCGGCCAGGCGAGGGTCATCGCGATCCTCGCCCGGCAGAACCGCAAGCGCGATGGAGCTTTCGCGCGCGAGCGACGACAGCCGCTCGACGCCGTAACGCCACCAGTCGAGCCCGCCAAGCAGGCGGACCACGACGACCTTTGCGTGCCTTCCCACGCTGTCGAGCCAAAGATCGACCGAGAGTGGATGGCGCAGATCCCGCAGGTTTGCGAGCCGAACCGTGGGAAGCACATCGCGCTGCGCTGCCCAGGCAGCCGCAAGGCCGGACAGATCGCTGTCGGCGAAAGACAAAATGACGATGTCACCGGGTGACTGGCGCAGATCGACCGCTTCGACCAAGTCGTCGATGGAAGCCGGAGTGGACGCCAGCAGATGCATCCTTCACCCTAGCAGCGTTCGCGCTACGCCGTCGCGATCGAGCCCCCGCAAACCGATGACGACAAGCTGACCTTGCCGCTCCTCCGCGGCGTTCCAGGCGCGATCGTAGTGGTGGCTGACGCGCGGACCGACGGCCTGTACGAGCAGGCGCATCGGCTTGCCGGCGACAGCGGCAAATCCCTTCACGCGCAGAACGCTCGCATCCGCCGCCGCAGCCGCGATGCGAGCCGCGAGGCGCGCGGGATCGGAAATCTCCGGCAGCGGCAGGACGAAGCTTTCAAAATCGTCGTGATCGTGCTCCAGCTCCGCGTCATGGCGTGTGCGGCGATTGGCGATGTCGTCTTCGGTTCCGATGCCCAGCCCGAGCAATGCCGCCGGATCCACTTTGCCGTTGGCCACCGGCACAATCTTCACGGCGCGCGGCAACGCCCGCACGATCGCGGCGATTGCTTTCTCGGTGCCTGGGGGATCCAACAGGTCGCGCTTGTTGAGCACCACGAGATCGGCGCAGGCAATCTGATCGTCGAACACCTCCTCGATTGGATCGTCATGATCCAGCGCGGTGTCGGCTTCACGCTGGCGCGCGAGCGCATCAGGGTCGGCGGCGAGGCGGCCCTCGGCCAGCGCGGCGCCGTCGACCACGGCGACGACGCCGTCGACCGTGACCCGGCTCTTGATCGCCGGCCAGTGAAACGCCTGGACCAGCGGCTTCGGCAACGCCAGGCCGGACGTCTCGATCACGATATGCTCGACCACGGGTTTTCGCGCCAGGATCGTGTCCAACGCAGGTACGAAGTCGTCCGCAACCGTGCAGCAGAGGCAGCCGTTGGCCAGTTCGACGATGTTCTCTTGCGGACACGCCTCATCGCCGCAACCCTTGAGAATTTCGCCGTCGATGCCGACGTCGCCGAACTCGTTGACGATCACGGCCAATCGCCGCCCGTTCGCATGGGCCAGGACGTGCCGGATCAGCGTCGTCTTCCCGGCCCCGAGGAAACCGGTCACGATGGTGCACGGCACGCGCGCGGACGAAGTGCTCATTCGAGTTCCTCGAAGTTGACAGGCGGCACGCGGGCGATGAGCCCGCGCTTGAGCGGTTGCGGCCTTCCCCGCCATGGCATGATGCCGTCAGTCGCGCACGCCAGCAGGCGTGCGCCGTCGACGAGTGCCGGCCCGCAGGCGACATCGAGGCCGCCGAACACGTAGGTCCAGCAGCCATTGCAGCGCACGACGGCGCTCAAACCGCGCGTGCAATTCGCCAAGCAGCGGACTGGTTTGATCACGACGCCGCTGCCTTCGGCAGCTTTCGCCGTCGCCGCGGCCAAGATTGCACCGGGGGGCGGTTCGCTCTCCGATCCGCCGGGATGTCGGCAGGTTATGCACACGTAGACGGTCGCAGCGTCGGTGGATACTGCGGGATCGGTCACGCTTTGCTGCCGGACAGAGGTCACCCGTGTCGCTCCGCAGGGGCGATCGCCCCGACGCGGGTGCTGATGCGGTTCGACCGGCCCCGAGGCACCCCGCCCGGACCACGACCGAATCAACGGCAGGTCTCCTGGCTCGCGGGTCGCCGCCCGTCACCGCCTTCCCGGGTTGTCCCAGTGGCAATGTGGCACGGGCTCGCCGCTTACAGTTGCGGGGGCAGCTGCGGTCTTGGAACTTTCGCTCCGCACCGCATTCCCTGTTCGCTCTCGCTTGAGAGACCGTCGATCGCCGCCACTTAACGGTCGCCATCCGCGCTTTGTCAATGCCGCTGCGCCGTTCCGCTTGCGGTCGATTCCCCGGCGGCTATAGTCGTGCGGTCGTCGATGCCCACCTCGGTGGGACGAAAAAGGGAACGCGGTGAGGGCTTTGTCCGAAGCCGCGGCTGCCCCCGCAACTGTGAGCGGCGAGCTTCACTCGGTCAGCCACTGGAGCCTACGGGATGCTCCGGGAAGGCGGAGGAAAGCAGCGACCCGCGAGCCAGGAGACCTGTCGACGATGCCAACCTTAACCACGCCTTCGGGTGGAAGGCGGATGGGGGATGTCATGACTTTAAGTCTCCTTTGCCGCACGGCGCTCGTCGCGGCTCTATCACTCTTCACAACGTCGGCATTCGCCCATCACGTGATGGGCGGCAAGACGCCTTCGACATTCGTTGAAGGTCTCTTGTCCGGCATCGGCCATCCGGTCATCGGCCCGGATCATCTGGCCTTTTTGTTGGCGATCGGTATCGCGGTCGGCGTCGGCGGCCTCAACCTGGCGCTACCGGCGCTGTTCGTTGTTGCCTCAGCGGTCGGTGTCATGCTGCATGTCAACGGCATCAACCTTCCGGGGGCCGAGATTGTCGTTGCGGCCTCGGTGCTGCTGGCCGGCTTTCTGCTCGCGCGTGGTCGCGCTCTATCGGTCTGGATGTGGGCGGGGCTTTTTGCCGTTGCAGGCATCTTCCACGGCTATGCCTTCGGCGAATCGATTTTCGGCGCCGAGACGTCTCCGCTCCACGCGTACCTTCTGGGCCTCATCCTGATCCAGGGCGCGCTCACGGTCGCAGCTGCGCTGTTCGCGCGACGTAGCGGCGGTGTCTCCGAACTCGCACCGCGGCTTGCGGGAGCGGTGATCATCGGGGTCGGGTTGACAGTCCTGATCGGGCAACTCATTCCCGGCGCGTAGAAGTCTTGGCGACGTCCGCTGCGCCCGGCAGCGCCCGGCTTACGCTCGTCTTAGGTGGTGCGCGCTCGGGCAAGAGCCGCTACGCCGAGAGCTTGATTACGGCATTGCCCGCGCCGTGGATTTATGTGGCAACGGCCGAAGCATGCGACGCCGAGATGGCGGAACGCATTGCCGCTCACCAAGCTCGACGTGGAGCCGGGTGGAGAACGCTCGAAACGCCGCGCGACGTCGTCGGCGCGCTTGCCGCCCATGGAACGACACCTTTGCTCGTCGATTGCTTGACGCTGTGGCTCTCAAATGCATTGCTTGCGGGTGAGGACGTCGAGGCGGAGATTGAGCGCCTTGAAGCTGCGTTGGCGAAAGCCGCAGCGCCGCTCGTGCTGGTCGCCAACGAAGTCGGCTTCGGCATCGTGCCCGATAATGCTCTCGGCCGTCGATTCCGCGACCTGCAAGGCCAGCTCAACCAACGGATTGCCGCACGCGCAGATCGCGTCGTCCTCGTCGTCGCTGGAGTGCCGCTCACCATCAAGGGGAGCCCGTGATGAAACCGATCGACGAGACTGAGGTCGAACGCCATCGCACCAAGACGGCGAAGCGCAAAGCGGTGCAGGATGCCGAGGTCGCCGGCAAGACCATCGAGAAAGGTCTCCTCATCGTCCATACCGGCCCCGGCAAGGGGAAATCCACGGCCGCGTTCGGGCTCGCGCTACGCATGCTCGGCCGCGGCCATCGGGTCGGCGTCGTGCAGTTCATCAAAGGCGCATGGCATTCGGCGGAGCGCGATGCGCTTGCCGTGTTCGCCGACCAAGTATCCTGGCACACCATGGGCGAGGGCTTCACCTGGGAGACGCAGGACCTCAAGCGCGACATCGCCGCAGCGGAGCGTGCCTGGGCGAAGGCGCTCGAACTCATGGCTGATCCGACGTTCGGGCTCGTGATCCTCGACGAACTCAATATCGCGCTACGTTATGACTATCTCGACTTGCACTCCGTCGTCACCGCATTGAAGGCGCGCAGGCCCGGCCTTCACGTTGCCGTTACCGGCCGCAACGCCAAGCCGGAGCTGATCGCTGCGGCCGATCTCGTCACCGAGATGACGCTGGTGAAGCACCATTTCGCCGGCGGCGTGAAGGCCCAGGCCGGAATCGAGTTTTAACCTTGGCCGCCCGCGCACTCATGTTTCAGGGCACGGGCTCGGATGTCGGCAAATCGCTGATTGTCGCGGGCCTCGCTCGGGCTTTGGCAAACCGCGGACTCAAGGTCCGGCCGTTCAAGCCGCAAAACATGTCCAACAACGCGGCAGTGACCGCGGACGGCGGCGAGATCGGTCGCGCGCAGGCGCTGCAGGCACGAGCCGCACGCGCGCCGACCAGCGTGCACATGAATCCCGTGCTGCTCAAACCACAAAGCGAGGTTGGCGCGCAGGTCGTGGTCCAGGGTCGCGTTCACGCGACCGCCAAAGCTGCCGCCTATCAGCACATGAAGTCCGATCTGGCGCGCTTCGTGCTCGACAGCTACGCCCGCCTCAAGAGCGACGCCGACTTCGTGCTCGTCGAGGGTGCCGGCAGCGCGTCGGAAGTGAACCTGCGCGCAAATGACATCGCCAATATGGGGTTTGCGCGCGCGGCCGACGTGCCGGTCGTGCTGATCGGCGATATCGATCGCGGCGGCGTGATCGCTAGCCTGGTCGGCACCAAAACGGTGATCGACGCAGGAGACGCAGCCCAAATTCGCGGCTTTCTCGTCAACAAGTTTCGCGGCGATCCGACGCTGTTCGCGGACGGCATGGCGACGATCGCGCGCGCTACCGGATGGGAGCCGCTCGGGCTGGTGCCGTTCTTTCCCGACGCTCGGCTGTTGCCCGCGGAGGACGCTCTCGCACTCGACGGCGCCCGAGTTACCAAGCCGAACGCAAGGATCAAGATTGCCGTCCCAATCCTGCCGCATGTGGCCAACTTTGACGATCTCGACCCGTTGGACGCCGAGCCGACGGTGGATCTCGTCTGGGTTCGGCCCGGCAACGCCCTTCCCGGCGACGCCGACCTCGTCATCTTGCTCGGCGCGAAGGCAACGATTGCCGATTTGACGATGCTGCACCAGGCAGGCTTCCACGTCGACATCGGCGCGCACGTGCGGCGCGGCGGCAGCGTTTTAGGACTATGCGGCGGATATCAGATGCTGGGACGCACCGTACGGGATCCGCACGGAGTCGAGGGACCGGCTGCTGCCGCGGATGGTCTCGGCCTGCTCGATGTCGAGACGATCTTGACCGCAGACAAGCGCCTCGAGCCGGTCCGCGGCACGACCAGCGACGGAATCCCGTTCTCCGGATACGAGATGCACATGGGCCTGACCGAAGGGCCGGACCGCGCGCGGCCTTTTGCTCGGCTTTTCAATGGGTCGTCGGAGGGGGCAGTTTCGGCCGATGGACGCGTCAGCGGAACTTACATCCACGGCCTATTCGCCGACGATCGCCAACGCTCTGCGTGGCTCCAACGCTTTGGCGTAGGTCAGACAGCGATCGCGTACGACGCGTTGGTTGATGAAACCCTGGATCGGCTCGCGGCACATCTTGCAGCGCACATCGACCTCGATCGCTTGCTCAGTCTGTCGCGATGAGCGCGGCGGCCAGCATGGCGACAAGTCCGATCAAGATCGCGTCGGCACGACGGTAAAGTCCGAGCGCTGCCCGAATGTCGTTGGTTTTTGCCGCATACCGTCCGTTTCCCATGAAAGCATCGTCGACATGGACGCCGGCGTAACTACGCGGACCTGCGAGCGCCAGACCGAGCGCTCCTGCCATTGCCGCTTCCGCGTAGCCCGCGTTCGGCGAGCGGTGGTGACGGGCATCGCGCCGCACCGCGCGCCAGGCGGCCGATGCCGAAGTCCCTTTCGTTGCCGCAGCCGCCGCGATAATGAGCAGAGCCGAGAGCCGCGATGCCGGCAGGTTGAGCAAGTCATCGAAGCGTGCAGCCGCCCAACCGAAGGCCTGGAAACGCGCGTTACGATGCCCGATCATGCTGTCCGCCGTGTTGACGGCCTTATAAATAGCCGCGCCGGGGAGCCCAGCGATGATCATCCAGAGGACAGGCGCAACCACCCCGTCGGAAAAATTCTCCGCCAGGCTTTCGATTGCCGCACGGGCAACACCTGCTTCGTCGAGTGCGTCGGTGTCACGACTGACGATGTGCGATACCGCTTCGCGCCCGCTAGCAAGGCCGACGTTATCGAGCGCGTCGGCAACACGCGCGACGTGTTGGTGCAGACTTCGCTGGGCGATCAATGTGCTGGCGATAACCCCAACACCGATCAACCCAAACGGCAGAATCAGGAGTCCGCGCTCGATGATGAACGCCGCCGCGCCGACAATGCCAACGAGCAGAACAACTGCGACAGTTCCGAACCTTCGTCGCAGCGCGGGAGCCATGGTTTCGCGGTTCCAGCGGCGCTCCAGTACCGCGATCAAGCCGCCCATCCAGATCACGGGATGCCCAATTGATCGCACCAGGCGATCCGGATAACCGGCCATAGCGTCGATCAGCAGGGCGAGAAGCGTGAGCGTGACAGCCATGATCTTCCATTCGGATGCCGGGTCGCTCGAGCATGGCGGCGACCTCGCTGCGGCGCGGCGGCTGTTTCCCCATGCGCCGCAACCTTTCATCGACCTGTCAACGGGAATCAATCCCTATCCCTACCCGCTGCCGTCCCTTGCCGCCAACGTGTTCACGCGACTGCCCGATTCCGCGGCGCAGATTCGGCTCCGCGAGATCGCCGCGCGCACCTATGGGGCTCCATCGGCCACGCACGTCGTGTGCGCGCCGGGCACGCAGATCCTGTTGCCGTTGCTAGCGGCGCTCGTGCCCCCCGGCCGCGCGGGCGTTCTCGGTCCGACCTATTCCGAGCATGCGCGGGCCGCGGCCCTCGCCGGGCATGCCGTCATCGATGTCCGCGACATCGATGAGCTGCGCACAGTTGACCTCGCCGTGGTCGTCAATCCGAACAATCCGGATGGCCGCATCATCACGAAAGAGAGGCTGCTGGCTTTGTCGCACGATTTGAGCGCCGGGGGTGGCGTTCTCGCCGTCGACGAAGCGTTCATGGAGGTCGGGCCGCGAGGGGGAAGCTTGGCCGGCGAAATACACCGCGGCAATATCATTGTCTTGCGGTCCTTTGGGAAATTTTTCGGTCTCCCAGGGCTGAGGCTGGGCTTCGCGCTCGCTGCGCCGGATCTCGCAGCAAAGCTCAACGCGACCTTGGGCCCGTGGGCGGTATCCGGTCCTGCTATCGCCGTCGCCGAACAGGCCCTTGCAGATCATGCTTGGATCGAGGCCACTCGTATCCGACTGGCGAGCGCCGCGGGAAAGCTCGACCGCCTATTGGCGGAGGCAAGAGTCGAGGTTCTCGGCGGCACAGCGTTGTTCCGGTTGGTTCGCACGCGCCGCGCCCATGAGATTTTTCAGCATCTTGGAACCGCCGGAATAATTGTGCGCACCTTCCGCGAACGACCGACATGGCTGCGGTTTGGTATTCCGAGCGAACCCAGCTGGAATCGCGTGCGTTCGAGACTCGAAGGCTACGGCAAGCTTGCCGGCACGGCGACCACGCCCTGAAGGCGCATTGAATGGGGCCCCGTCCTCCTTCTCGGCCGAATATTGCCAACGGTAGGCAGTTCTTTAAGAAAACGATAACATCGATTCGGATGATTCGTTGCGTTGGCGGCTGGAGCCGGACGAGAGATGGGCACGATCATCACGGTGGCAACAATGAAGGGCGGCAGCGGCAAAAGTACGCTCGCAAGCTGCCTTGCGGTTCATTGGCTTCTTGATGGACGCCACCCGACGATCATCGATGCCGATCCGCAGCGCTCGATCGCCCGCCTCGCCGCGCGCGAACGGGGGCTCGGCGGGGTGCCCGTCGTCGAGGATGCGACCGAGCACGCCTGCGAAGCGGCCCGCCGTCTCGCCGTGGCGGGTGGCCCCGTCATCATTGATACTCCGGGCTTTCGCTCGGAGACGACGCTGACATGTCTCGCTGCAAGCGATTTTGTACTCGTCCCGGTCAAGCCTTCACCATTTGATGTCGATCGCATGCTCGATACACTCAACATACTCATTAATGGTGCGGGCGACTGGCGACCGATCTTCCGCTGCCTGCTTACCCAAACGACGCGCGAGTCCATCATTGCCAAGCACATTCGTTCCGAACTCGCCGCGGCCGGCTTCCCGCTGCTCGAAAGCGAGATGACGAACCGTGTTGTCTATGCGGAAGCTGCACTCTGGGGTGCGACGCCGAGTCTCATCGACCGTGCTGGACCCGCTGCGCGCGACATCGCGGCGATCGCGGCGGAGGTCGACAACATTGTCGCCATCAAACGGGCTGCATGAGCGTGAGTAAGAAAAAACTTCCCAACGCAATCATACACCCGATCGATGGGATGCGTGAGGCCGTGGCCGCTGATCGCTCAAGGGAGTGGCGAGGCGCGCTCACCGCCACGACGGCGCCGAATCAATCGGCAAACGGAGAGGCTGTTACGGCGCCTATGGGCGAGGTCATCGAGAAGACGCAGGCCTCTGCAGTGCCCGTCAAGGCGACTTCAACCCGCGGAGCGCGAACGTTCGCTGAGACCAATCTGGCAAAACGACAAGCACAAGCGCGTGCGATCGTAGCGCGCCATGCCGCCTATTCGGCGGTTGGCGGAATTCTCCCGCTCCCAGTGGCCAGCGTTGCCGGCATTACGACCATTATCATCCGCATGGTGAAGATGCTGAGTAATCTCTACGGCGTGCCGTTCGAGCGTGACCGAGCTCGCGCCATCATCGTAGGACTCGTGGGAGGCACCGTGCCCACCGGATTCGCGGCAGTCACAACATCAACGCTCTTTTTCGTCGTGCCGTCTGGCGCCCTTATGGGACTTGTGGTCTCCTCGTTCACGGCGATTGCCTGCACCCGCAGCATCGGCCAGATTTTCATCGAGCATTTCGAAAGCGGGGCGACGTTGCATGACCTTTCGATCAAAGATAGCTGATGACCTTTCTCGGCCTGATATGCCAGCGCCCCAGCCGTCGATAGCTTGGCCTGGAGCACTGCCGCCCTCTTCTGGAACGCCTTGAGGTAGTAGATAAAGTCGAAACGTCACGAAATGACTATGACTCAGACGGATTTCCTTTTTGTTGCTGGCTTGCGGATGATTCCTTCATACTTTTGATGAGGCTGTTGGGCCGCATATCGGTCCAATTTTGATTTATGAATTCGAGGCAAGCGGCGCGGCTGTCCGACTTACGAATGATGGTCCAGCCATCGGGGACATCTATAAAGCTTGGCCAAAGGGAATACTGTCCTTCGTCATTGATCAAAACATGGTAGATGCCGTTTTCGTCTTCAAATGGATTAGTCATATTGTCCTCCTTTGACGCGGAGTCTCGTGGCCGCTCGCCGGTTATCGAGTTCAGTTGTCAGTATCCGACCGATCCTCGCGGCCGGCAGAGGATCCATCATCGCCTCGTGGGCGCAGTCGATTTGATGGACCTTAATCTCGCCGCCGACATATGGCGTCCAGATTTCATGCGGCGGCTTGGCTTCGCCTTGCGTGGCCACGAAAAGCAAAATATCGCCATGAAACTGCTGTGGCAAGAACGTCCTCATGAGACGAACGCTGTTCTCGTAGCCATTGATGATAGCCTCATAGTGATGTTCCTTAAGTATGGAATGCAGATGTCCGTCGTGACGCAAGGTGTCCACCATCGTCCGTATCGGATCGGCGACCCCGGCAAAAAGAACCTCTCTTTCGCGCTCCTCATGGCGGCGGCGTAGCGAGTACTCACGATCGCTTGGATAGCTGTCGAGAAGGGCAAGCAGTGCGACCTCCTCCCCTACGGACTGGAGGTGAGTGGCAATTGCATGAGCCACTAAGCCGCCAAAGGACCAGCCAAGCAGGTTGTAAGGCCCCGCAGGCTGAATCTCGCGAATAAGGTTGAGATAATCTACGGCCACTTCCTCGATGGTATTGGGCAGCACTTTCGGCTGAGTGAGATTGCGTGCCTGTAAGCCGTAGATCGGGTAGTCCGATGGAAGATGACTGATGAGCCTTGAATAGGGCCAACTGAATCCTCCCGCATGGTGGATGCAGAACACAGGCTGCATGATTCCATGGGGTCTAATCGGCAGCAGAGCTTCAAGGTCCGACCGGGGCGGAGAGCCTTCGTCAAGACGTTCGACCAGTCCAGCTACCGTCGGCGCTTCGAACAGGCTGCGGATCGAAAGCTCAGCATCAAGGCTCGAACGGATGCGGCTGATCAGACGCGTCGCCAGCAGCGAATGCCCGCCAAGCGCAAAAAAGTCGTCGTCAATCCCAACACGCTCCAGACCCAATACCTCGGCAAACAACCCGCACAGCAACTCCTCACGCGGATTGCGCGCAAATCGCAATACAGAAGCCCTCACCTCAGGCGCAGGCAGCGCCCCGCGGTCAAGCTTCCCGTTCGAAGTCAGCGGCAGACGATCCAAAACAACGATCGCAGACGGCACCATGTAGTCGGGTAGGCGCGCCCCAACATGCGACCGCAACGCCGCACCATCCACCTGCGCCCCAGCCGCCAAAACAACATAGCCAACAAGCTGCGAAACCCCCGGCCGATCCGAGCGCGCAACCACAACCGCCTGCGACACACCCGCGTGCCCAACCAGCGCGGCCTCGATCTCCCCAGGCTCAATGCGGAAGCCGCGAACCTTAACCTGATGGTCCGCTCGCCCCACAAACTCCAAAACCCCA